>JACCDO010653493.1_pt1 | contig 43798 bp, 32 predicted proteins | sample 7446101 | NCBI WGS metagenome assembly JACCDO01 (sample SAMN15323440, study PRJNA562643) | freshwater metagenome | isolation source: river surface water | place: USA:Blue River Watershed | collected 2017-08-16 | reverse complement strand
ATTTTTAATCAATTATATATATCATCTACCAATTTTGAAAGTTTAAATGAAAATAAGAAGAACCAATTTCAACGCAGAATAATGGGTTTAGTTAGTTATTATATTGGTGCAACACCTGATAAATATGCTAAAAAAACAGTCCATTATAAACATTTAGCTATGAGTGAATATCAACAGGAAGTTTATGATTATTTTGAACAAATTGAAGAACAAAAAGAAAAAGCTCGTATGAAATTTTCACGTGGTAAATTAGGTGGAGATGATATGTCAACATATCGTTCATATACTCGTCAAGCTTGTAATTTTGTATTTCCACATATAGACAGTAAGATAAATGGAGAGAAACGTCCTCGTCCTGGTATGTTTAGATTAGAAGAAAATGTAACAAATGCAATAGATGAAGGTAAAGACAAAAAGAAATTAGATAATTTGAAAAGTAAAAGTGAACGTGTTGCATTGTATACTAAAGCATGTAAAGAATTTATAAATGCAACAATAAATTATTTTAAGGATATATTAAGAAAGGATAAAGAAAATAAACATACATTACAGGATGATGTGAAAACTTTTTATGATAAATATGATGGAAGCTTTACAGCAATGGTAGATAGTAAAGATAAAAAATCTGGTTTATTTACAGAATTTTATAAACTAGGTCCAAAAATGTTAAATATAATATTTAATGTACTTAAATCTCCAGGTAGTACTTTAGTATACAGTAATTATGTTGAAATGGAAGGATTACAAATGTTTAAAATATACTTGGCATTTTTTGGATTTATTAGTATTGATGATGATAAAGACTTTAATCCGTCTACTAAAAAAGGTTCAAAAGATGGATTAAGATATATGGAATTTCATGGTGGAGTTGATAAAGAATTAAGAGAAAAAAATAAAAAATTATTTAATCTACCAGAAAATAAAAATGGAGATATATTAAAAATAATAATGATTTCACCTGCTGGTTCAGAAGGTATTAACTTACAAAATTGTAGACAAGTTCATATTATGGAACCTTATTGGAATGAAGTTCGTATTGAACAAGTAATTGGTCGTGCAATTCGTCAATGTCATCATAAATTATTACCATTAAATGAACGTACTGTAGATGTATTTAGATATACAATGATAAGAACAGCACCGCTTAAAAATAAAGAAGTAAGTGAACCAAATTCTGATAAACAAATAATGATGCATGGCAAGCGAAAAATAATAAACTTAGAAACAAGTGACCAATTTATGGAGGGTATATCAAGAAAGAAAAATAATTTATTAATATCATTTATAGAAGCAATAAAAGAAGTTGCAGTTGATTGTGAATTATTTAAGAATCATAATATGATGGGTTCTAGATATAGTTGCTTTAAATTTAATGAAGATTCATTATTTAATAAAAATGTAGGTCCTGCATATAATCCAGATATAGAAGCAGATAGTTTAATGGATAATGGTATGAATGCATTAGATTCTATTAAAAAACGTGTAAAGGTTAGGAAAATTAAAATTGTTAAACAATTAGATGAAAATAATTATTCAGAAGTAATAAATGCATGGTTATATGAAGATAATGGAACTGTATATGATTATCAGTTAAATTATCCTATAGGAAAGTTAAGTAAAACAGAAAATGGTAATTATAATAAATTGGATAAAGATACTTATATTATGGATAAAGTGATTAATATTCCAATATTTGTAACCTATGGTTAATAACCATAATTAATTATTTTTTATTGCATTTGTTCTTGTGGTAATTGTTCGTGATTTGAACCATCATTTGAATTAAATTTATCAGCTAATCCATTATGTTGTGAACCTTTTAATAATTGTTCATAAGATACACCATAGTTATTAATATTTAAATTTTTATTTTGAGGAACAATATATTGAATATTGAGAGGATCAACTTCTTGATTATTTGATTCATATTGTTTACCCATCATCATTTGCATAGTAGATTGGTCCATTGGCATATTAGGATTCATCATACCTTGTTGCATTAACATATTTGGGTCCATTTGCATCTGTTGTTGTTGCATACCTTGTTGTTGCATCATCATGGAAGGGTCCATTTGCATTTGTTGTGGTCCCATCATATTAGCAACTGATGAATTACCGTTCATATCATCTAAAATAGATGTAAAATCTATACCAGCATGTTTAGATTCTTGTTTGTGTTTTAAGCTATTTGATTTGCTATTTTTTTTGCTATTTTTCTTGCTTCCTTTTTTTAATGATCTTGAACCACTGACTTTAACTTTATGAGGCATATATATATAATATATTTAAGAAAAATTATTTAAGAAAAATTATTTACGAGTTTATATTTAATGGCCTAAAGGTCATAAAATAAAAACTTATCAAGTTTATATTACAATAGATGATTATTATAATGTGTAAAGACCTAAGGTCAGATATGATTGAAAATCTTTAAGATTTTTAATCCATATAAAAATTATTATATATATTTTTAAAAAATTTTATTTTTTAACAGTTTTTTTAATACTTTTAATAACATTTTTAAGTCTAGTATTTTCATCATTTAATGCAATTATAGTTTTTTCATATTTTTTAATTAATTTATTTTCAACCTCTTCTTTAATTTCACTATTTGATAATTTTTGAAAAAATGTAGAGTTATTTTTTTGAACTGACCAGCTCAATTGACCATTAGATAATACAATATAATCTTTTTCATTCTTAGTTAGAAATCCTCCTAATCTAAAATGTTTTTTCCCAGTTTTTTCATCAATCATAAAATATCTTAAATGTGTATTTAAACCAACATCGTCAATATCTTTAACCAATTTATAATCTTCCAATTTTTTCTTTATTTCTTCTGGTGATAAATTATCTTGATAACTTCTACCTACTTTTTTATAATTATCATTTGTCATTCTTTTTGTAATGAATCTATTCATATTATTGTTTATTAGAAATATATTTTTTAATTGAAATAATATATTATATTAAAGACTACAATTTATAATTTATTTAATAAATGAAGCGACTTTACCAACAGGAAGGCCTTTTAAGTTAATATTAGATGCTTTACTCATTGCAGCATTCGCTACATTTGAACCAACATTAGTAGCAGTAGCAGCTACTTTTTGTCCAGCTGCAGCAGCTTTCTCTTCTATTTTAGCTTTAGCCTCTTGAAATTGTGGATTTGCTTCAATTGATGCTTTTACTTCAAGTGCTTTTGCTTTAACTGCTTCAGCCGCTTCAGCAGCTCTTTTCTTAGCAGCTTCAGCAGCTTCAGCCGCTTTTTTAGCAGCGGCATCTTTTAATGCAGCAGCTCTCTCAGCAATAGTAGGATCACCACCTTCTAATTGTGCTTTTAATGTTAAATATTTTATTTTATATTTTCTATAAAGATGTTCATATTGACTATCAGACATAATATATAATTATTATAGATTTTAATTTTCAATAGTTAATCATTAGTAGGATATTTATCTTCATCAAGATATGAAACAAAAATTTCTCTTAATTTATCAGCACGTGTTATAATATTTCTATAAAAAATATAATTATATTCAAAAGATACTCTAGTAAGATTATTATATTTATTTGAAATCAATAAATAATATTTATTATTTTCATAAATAATTTTTTTTAATATACCACCCCATTTTAGTTCTTCATCACAATTAACATATCTAATATAACCACCTAATTTTATATCATCTATATTATCAACAAATACATATTTTTCTAGTTCTTTATAAAATTTTTTAGATATTTTTTCAATAAATAGATCTCTATCTTCTTCCCAGGATTTACAAAAACTATCAACTAAATTATTAATTTCTTTTTTACGGTCCATCTTAATATTAATATTAATATTTATTTTTATATTAATATTATAAAGACAAATCTATTATAATATTAATGGAACAAATAAGCTGGGTTGATAGTTTTTTTAATATATCATCATTGGAATTAACCGAGGAATTACAAAAATTATTAGCTGAAAATAAATTTATTAATAATATTGATGTTAAAATAGAAGAATTAGAAATAGATTATTATTCAAAAATGAATGAAATTAAAAATACTTTTGAAACTCAAAATATAACTGAATTATATAAAAATAAATCATCTTTAGAAATTTTACAAAAAGAATTAGAAATAATAAAATTAATATCTAAATATTCATTACAAAATAATAAACTTGAATATGTTTTTATAATTACTAGTCTTAAATATTTATATTCATTAAGCGAAATGTTAAGAAATAGATTAAAACAACCACCGATTAATTTTAATAAACATAATAAAAATGCGAGTATAATAAGATGTTCATATAAATTTTGTAATTTTAAAGAAAATTGCACATATAATTATGTGAAAAAATCAAATCAATGTTATCAAGATCATTATGTTCATAATATGGTATCTCATGATGTTTTATCATTAATATCATATATAGAAATGAACAATATGAATAATAGTCAAATATTACATAATAAAGAAATATTAAAAACGATAAATACATTATCATTTGTAATATGTCATATGGAAAGTGAATTGCGTGCTAAATGTTTATATTCAGAACAAAAAGATTGGGAAAAATTTCATTTTATGAATAATAAATAATTATATATAAATTAACCAACTAATTTTTCAACTTTCTTCATAGCCATAATTTTATTTTTAATAATTAAACCTAAATCAGTTCCGGCTAATATTAAAATTATAAGCGAGCATACTAAGCAGAATACGAGAAAATTAAATGTTTTTTTATTTTTTTGTTTATATTCATTATTTTCATTATAGGCTTTGATACCTATAGAGGTGGAAGCAGTAGCAAAGATACCTAAGACTAAACATAAAGATGCTAAAATAATTTCAAGATCGTGTATATCAAGATTTGCCATATAAAATAATTTAGATATTATTATTATAATTATAATAATTATAATTATAATTATAATAATTATTATAATATTAATATTATTATCTTAATCTGGGAGGTAAGTACTCCATATTTAATAATTTAAATATATCTCTTTCTGAGCTAACTTTAAATTGTTTCCCTTCTTTATCAAATAAACCATATTCAGATAGCTTATATCCCTTATCTTTAGCAATGAGTCTCATTTTCTTGTTTAAATCAGCACTGCCTGTAAAATATAATAGAGCGCTATAATAAGAATCAAAAGGAACAAATCTAATATCAAGTCTGCGTGGTGGATTATCTAATAATTTTGAAAATCCCATAAATTTACTTTTAGGTTTTTTATCAGTCATAGAATCAATAATTAATGGTTCATCATTATTATATTTTAATGGTTTTTTAAGTTTATTAATAATTCTTTCAAGATGATTTTGTTTTTTAGAATCAGAAAATACATCTTTTTTACTAATTAAAACATCAATATCATTACTTTGAATTTTTTCTCTTCTAAATGACCCACATAATTCAACTATATATTCATTCTTATCATTTAATTCTAATTTCTTATTAAATTTATTAATTAAACTTTTAAAAATACTTTCATACATTTCCATCTCAGAACGTGGAATATTCATTTTATATTTACCATAATATTTAAGACCTAATAATATTTTATCATTCACTTCAATTTCCTTCTTTTTAATTTTTTCTTTTAATATTTCAACAGATGTAACACCTTTTTCATATAATTCTAAAGCGTGTGCACGACCAATACCTACTATTTCTTCAAGATTTTCAAGTGCTTCTTTTTTTTCTTTTTTAGTATCTATAAAATCACCAACTTCTTTTAATTGCCCAGTTTTTAATATTTCTTCAATTCTTTCAAGACTACCTTTACCAATACCTGAAATATCTAAAAGTTCTTTATAATTATCTAATGTAATTTCTTTTGGAAATTTCTTTAAAACCGATAATACAATTGATAAATTTTTAATTCTAAAGTTATTTTTTTTAACTTTATCTAATTCTTTTTTTTGTTGATAATCATCAGTTTCATCTCTAATATAAGCAATTAATTTTGAGAATTCATCTATTAATAATTTATTCATTATTATTAAATGAAATATATTTTTATACAATTAAAAAATCAAATTTTATAATTCTTTCTATATACTAATTTTTTAAAAAATAATAGGTTGTCTTATTCCATGTATTTCTTGGTAAAGCTTATTAACATATATTGAAGCAATAGCTGTAACAATAATTGCAAAGAACATTATAAACATCATGTTAATGGATGATTTCTGTTTCTTATGTAAATCTAAATAATTATTATCATTTTTATCAGTAGAGTTAGGATTTTGTTTTTTGTAATCATTATAATTTTTATTTGCTTTTGTTAAATTAGAAATACTATATATTAATCCTGCAATACTAAGAATAAGTAACGTAAAACTTAAAAATCTTGCTTCAGGTAGATTTGAACGATATGGCATTATATATTATATATAATAAAAAAATTATATTATTATTTGGTTCTGTAGTTGATTTTTACTTTATATTTAATACATAATATAATATTTTTATCCTTAAAATCAAGGGCCATAATATAAAAAAGAATTAAATTTAAAACTTTGTTTAATTATATAATTATGAATAATAAAACATTAAAAAAAATATTTCCACTACCCCCTAGTAATAATTATAACAAATTACAGTGTGATATAGAAGGTCTTTGGTCAATAACTCATCCAAAAGAAGCAGAAAATATTTCTAATAAAATAATGAACATATTAGGAACAACTAATATTAGAATATTAGATATGACTGCCGGTTGCGGTGGTAATATGATATCATTTTTAAAATATTTTAATCATGTAACAGGTATTGAATTAAATGTAGAAAGATTTGAAATATTAAAAAATAATTTAATTGCATATAAATATAATAATTATTCAATAATAAATGATGATTGTATTAATTACATTAATTATATTAATAATAATGAAATAGATTATGATGTATATTTTTTAGATCCACCATGGGGAGGCCCAGAGTATAAAAAACAAGAAAACATTCAATTATATTTATCAAATATAAAATTAGAAGATGTAATAAATATGTTACCTAAAAATAAATTAATTATATTAAAAATTCCATTTAATGCATTATTAAATATTAATATTAATATCATTAGTGAATATAAATATAATAATGTAAAAATATTATTTTTTAAATATAATTTATAATATATATATATGCTTACAATTAATCAAATAATATTTGGTTTAATTATTTTATTAGTTATTTATTATTATACAACAAGTGCTCAAAAAACATCATCAACTACAAGTGCTCAAAAAACTGTTACAACTAAGGATAATACACAAGATTTAGATTTAGTAATGAGAAGATTAAATATAAATACTTTAGAAAACCCATTAATATTTAATTCAGATGCAGTAGTTGTAAATAATTTATATGAATTTATAAAGTTTATAATGCCAAATATAAATATAAATAATGTAAATAAATTATTAATTGATAATGGATTAAATAAAACAATTGAACAAATATTATCAGAACATAGAAATGATAACCCAAAATCTGTATTTTATAAATTAATATTAATAAATATATATGGCAAATATATATTAAATACAGCTAAATTAACAAATAAAGAAGAAATTGAAACTCAAATGAAAATTAATAATTTAATTGTTCATTATTTATTAATTCAAATATTCCCTGTATCTAATGAATTATTAGTAAATAATGATTATTTAACATCAGATAATATAACTATTTATTATAAAAATAATGATTATCAAAATAGAGAAAAAGAACAAATTAGTTTAACAAACATAAATACTGATTTATTGAATAAATGTTCAACATTAAAATTTTGTTATGTAATTAATCCTGAAAATGAGACATTTTTAGATTTTCATGAAAGAACTCATTTAAGAGTTTTACCTATATTAGATGATGCAAATAAATCAGTTGAATTAACATTAGTTCAAAGTTTATTTAATTTAGAAAATATACAATTAACTGACTATTTACAAAAAGAAAATGCTAGATTAAATGAAATAGTTTATTCTGTAACTAATACATTTCAAAAATAATTATAATAATTATAATAATTATAATAATTATAATAATTATATAAATTATATTATATGTCCGGTTTAATTATAGGTCTTAGTATTGGAATAACAGTTGCTATAATAGCAGCTGTTTTAATAACTGTATTAGTGCTTAAACATAAAAAACAAAAAAATACACCAGTTGTTGCACCTATTTCAAAGGTAGATTATGCATTAAAAAATGTAATAAATGCATTTAATATTAAACTTACTGCTGAACATTTTACAGATATTGGTATGCGTTTTAATAATGTAACTGATCTTAAAACAAATATGATGCAATTTATAAATATTGCTTTCCCAAATATAGATATTAATGAAGTTAATAAAATTTTATCAGATAATGGTTTAAATAAAACAGCACAACAAATTTTTGATGAGCATAAAAACGATGATTATGTAGATTATAAAAGTAAATTTAATATACCTATGTTAATGCAAGAGAATAGATTTAATTTATTAACAGGCACTGATGAAGAAATCAAAAAGAAAATATTAATATATATGATTGTCCAAGTTGCATATATTACTATAGTAGATCCAGCTGCTATTTTAACAGATGGAAATTTTGGTTATACAAAACTCCCATATACTATTACTTTACCCGATTCATCAACTGCTACTATATCCCAGTTGCTTATGTATGTTAATAATGATTGGGAAACCAATGATAATATGAGTATTTATATTAGAACTGATTTGAATAGCAATATAGACTTTGCTAATGCAGTTGAAAATAATCCATTATTAGATAAATCATGTTTAACAAATAAATTATGTAAATTTACAGAATCTATAAGTGGAATAATAAATAATATGAAAAAAGATGTAGCTGGATTAGAGCAAGACATTCATGATTATATTAATTTAAAGTTTGCGATTATGTTATTTAAATTAAATGACACTCCAATTACAACTGAAATGCAAAATAAAAATAAATATTATAATAATACAACTCAAGGTGCTACAGAGAGAGGTAAATTATATAATTTACTTAAATAAATATTAAATAAATCTAAGATTTATAATAAAAAAGCATGTATGCATTTTTATTAATTAAATCTATTTCTTCAACTTTATGTAATACATTTGAATCATCAAATTCATACCATGTATCATCAAGCCTATTTTTAACAATAGAAGTATAATGTCCAAATCTAGTATTATTACTAATATGGTTATTAATTGCAAATAATTTATATTTGCAAGGATTACCTAATTTATCAATATACTTTGTTAAATCTAATTCAAGTGGATAATCAATCATATTTGTAAGTTTCCAACTATTTGATTCAAACCTTTTTAATTGAATAATTAATATAGGTGGCGAATTCCAAATAGTCGTATTTTTAGTAGCTTTATTTTTACGACCACAAAAATCACACTTATACATATTATCTTTATCAAATGTTTCTGTATTAATAAATTTATCAAGACAATCATATAAAGTATTCATAATTTCTGGTTTATGAATACTTAATTGTAATATTTGGAACATATCAAAATTATGAACTTTATTATTACAAAAATTACAAGTAATTGTTTCATGAGTCATACCACAGAATAAATTTTTGATAATAGAAAATTCTTTTTTAATAAATTTTTGCCACATAGAATTAGCTTGTAATTTAATTAAATTATCATTTATAGACAATTGATTAATAGATAAATTATTCCCTGGAATAAAAATAATTTCATCACATATTTCTTCTTCAATTGAATTTAATAAAAATGTTAAGAATTCCTGTGAGTCTTGTTGCATATGCATTCCCCACATTTCATTTTTCAGTGCTAATGTATTACGGAATGTTGTTGGATTAATAATTAAATTATCATGAGTATTACTAATAGTCATGATATTATGAAATTGAAATAATATACTTTTTTTAATATCTGCATGTTTTAATAATTTTTCATTAAATTCAGCATTTAAAATATAATCAATAAAAATAGGAGTTTGCTGAAGAATTGTAAGAATTGAATTCATATAACACGTAACACCTTCTGTGTTTGCATAACGAGATACTCCATATGTAATTTCAAGTGGTTCCATTATATATAAACTATTAATATTAAGTTTTATTTTTTTCATCTTTTTTAGTATTCTCATCTAGGGTAGCCATAGTATCCTCATCCACATACGTATTATTTTTAATATTTTGAATATTTTTCATTAATTTAGTTGAAATATTATTATTAACTTGTTCATAAGAATGACATAATGATGCTATTATATTTAATCCAATACCTGACCATATTAATTCTTTTATACTATATCCTGTTCCTATAGTTGTTGCTAATATACCAGCGGATTGAACTAAATAAAACATATATGACATTGCTATATTACAGCTGTTTAAACACTGTCTTTTTTTAATGAATCTTTTAAGATCAGTTACTCTATTCTGTTCAAATATATCTTTTATTTCATCATCAACATTATTAATATTAATTATAGAACTCATAATATATATTATATATTAATATAATATATAATTTATGATATCAAAAGATGTTGATTTAATAAAAATATCTAAAATAAAAACAAAAGCGCAATTAAGAAAATATCATAAAAATACACCAATTAATAATTTAGGATATTTATTTCATTATTTAATATTAACTAATAATTTAGCTGGTTTAAAATTATACAAATTCCCTGTTCAAAAAAGTAATATCGATGGATTAAATGGGTTGATGTTAGCAGCACGTGAGAAAAAATATAATATTTTAAATTATTTAATAAATAAATATCCAGACCTTGTTTATATTAAAAATAAAAAAAATATGAATTTTGTTAATTATTTATATCCAAGAGATAAAGAATATGTATCATTAATTAAAAATAATAATCTTGATTGGAATAAATTATTTACAAATTATGATAAAAATCATTTTAGTGGATTGGATATATTATTTATGAAAGGTGATTATAAAACTATTTTTAAAACAATTAAACTATTAAATAATAAATCATCTAAACAGGCTAATTATCATATTAATTACGGACAATATATGTCTCAACCATATCATTTTAAATTATTAATGAATAATAGATTAAATGATAATAAAATAATAGAAATATTAAAATTATTAGAAGAAAAAAATAAAGATATTCTAAGTATGGTAGATGATATGGGTTATAATATAGCACATGCTGCTATATTAAGCAACGATGAAAATGAAGATAATAAAGATATGTATCTAATTAAATATTTAATTAATAAATTAGGTCCAGAATTAAATAAATATACGCCAATTAGTGGAACTCATATATTTGTTACTGCATATAAATTAGGGATTAAAACAAATAATTACAGTAAAGCAAAATATATATTAGAACATGTAATGAATAATCATTATGATAAATCAAATTATTATGAAACTGATAATAATGGAAATAATATAGTATCTGAAATATTAAGATTTAGAACAATATTTAATAAAGGTGATTATAGTATTGAAAAAATATTATTAAAAGATTATGATGGTTGGTCGATTATGAATATTTATAAAAAAACACCATTAATGTATATTGTTAATTTAGATTATAATAAATACCACAAATTTGTAACTAATAGACCAACAAATATACAATTTATTTCAGAAAATAAAGATATAGATAAAAAATGGAATACATATATTAAATCATTACCAATAGTTAATGAAAAAGATAACATTCATTTAGAAGAATATCAATATGCTCATAGTAATCTTTTCCAAGCACGATTTACTGATATAGGTATATTTGTTTATTATCTAAGAGAAAAATATAAAAAAACTAACACACCACTTTATATTCCAATATATAAAGGAGATGATGTTGTTCCAGAATGGGATGATGATATGCTATTACCTGATGAATTATTAAGATTTAATAATAATTTTCCTTGGATTATTATTTGGAATAATGAAAAACATTATTGGATTCACCCACATTTAAATGAATTAATTAAGAAAAATAAAGACACTGGAAAATATAAAGCAGCATGTGTATTTTTAAGTTTAAGATTACCCGATGGTGGTTTACATGCAGGTGTTGTATTTTATAATTTTGAAACAAATATAATAGAACGTTTTGATCCATATGGCAATACTACAATTATAGATGGTAAATTAGATAAAATATTAGGAGAAAAATTATTAGAAGGATTATCATCTGGAACAATCAAAGGCTCAATCTATAATAGCTGGAAGTATTGTAGTCCAGAATGTTATTTACCTGTATCTGGTTTTCAAACGTTATCAGATGAAAATAATATATTTAACCAAAAACTAGGTGATTTTGGTGGTTATTGTTTAGCATGGAGTATTTGGTATGTAGAACATAAATTAAATAATATAAATATTGAACCAAAAGATTTAGTTAGAAAAACAATAAATCGTTTGATGAAAATGAATATTAAACCAATGGAATATATTAGAAATTATGCAAATTATATTAGTAAATTTAGATTAGGATATTTAAAACAATTAGGAATACCAAATAATATTACTAGTAATGAATATTTAAATAATAATTATTTAAATTTAATAAAAGAATCAATAAGTAATTAAACTTTAATATTATCAATCATATTTTCTAATAATTTCATATCTGCAGCACGTTTCAAATCTTCGTCTTGATGATGATTTGCACCTTGATTATCACCCTCAAAAGTGAAACCTTCATCATCTTCACTCTCACCAAAATCTGGTAGTAGAGCATTTTCAACATCTAAAGATGGACCTATATGACCTTCTTTTTCAAGTATTTTACGTTGATCTGGAGTGTATCTAAACACAATCCTATATTCTGTATCACTAAATGGTTCGATTAAAACTGTATCACCGACACGCATCCGTCCGCATCTACGCATTGTTCCTTTCAAAGAACAACGTTTAATATCTTTATTAACAGTTAAAACATTAAAATGACATTCTCCTAGAACAGAATCAACTGTTCCATAAAGCTGGTCATATTTTGAATCAGCATATTCAATCGGAAGGCGTTTTGGAGCCATCCTACGTGTATTATTAGCACCTTTGGATTTCTTGGGCATATTAACAATATATAATATAATTAGAATAATATATGTTTATTTCAATTTTTCTGATTAAAATTTAACAAAGTTAAATTTTAATTAGAACTATAGTAATTGCGTGGGCATCGACAGCCCCACGTTATTTATAACCTTCAGTTGTTTTATATCTGCGAATCAATTTTTAATTATTAACCTACGGTTCGTAATTGTGTCGACGTCTATATTAATGACGTCCGGAATTATTTCAATTTTTTATGTTCAAGAATTAATATAGTAATTTAATAAGTCCGAAATTATTTCAATTTTTAAAAAATAGATGTTTTAATATAAATTTTTATAAATATATATAATAAAAATCTATATTTTATTATATGCCTGAAGGATTTAGAGATATAATAATAATTGTTTTAGTATTATTTGTAATTTATTTGTTTTTTGATAGACGTAGAGAACATTTTGATATAACAAATGATACTAGACAATTAATAACAAATGCAGTTAATAATAAATATAATATTGATGTATCAGCTATGAGAAATATGGGACAAGTTGCTAGTAAAATTGTAAATAATAACGATTCATTAACAATACCAGCAACATTAACTACAATGAAAGATCTTAATGCAGATAATGTAACTATAGGTGAAACATTAAATGTAACACAAAAGACAAATTTACAAGGTGGTTTAATAGTTAAATCAAATTTAGATGTTCAAGGTAGTATTAATACAAGTGATTTAAATATTATGGGAAATTTAAAAATAGATAATACTAAATTTAATAACATACTTCCATTCAATACAATTATTTTATGGTCAGAAGATCTTAACCTACTTCCTCCTGGATGGGCTCCATGTACTGGTAGAAAATATAAGTATAAGCCTAATCCTGTTGGATATGAAACTAAATTTATAGAAGACCCAGATGGTTTTCAAACACCATATATTCCAGCACCACCATGGGCAAATGATACAACTAGAGAAAAATTACATTATGTTATTAGAATGAAAACTCAAGAATTAGTATAAAATTATATAATAAAATTATAATATATAATATATATTAATATATATTATATATGATTGAAGTTAATGATATAATTTTAATAATTTTAATATTCTCTGTTTTATATTTGTTATACACACAAGATGTAGAACATTTTACAGATGAAACAGAAATAAATGATGCTATAGAAGAAGCTATAAATAATAGATATTTAGTTAATCTTTCTAATATGAGAGATTTAAATAATTTTATTTTAAGTTTATCTAATGAAGACAAATTAAATATAACTCAAAATACAACTAAATTATTTGATTTAAAAACAAATAGTTTAAATGCAAATGGCAGTTTTACAGTGTTTGGTAAATCACTAATTAATTCAGATGTTACAGTACAAGGATTAGTTTTACCAGCTGTTAATAATTTAACATTTAAAAATACAAATGTAGAAAATACCATTAAAATAAATTCTGGTAAATTTAATGATATATTACCAAAAGGAAGTATATTATTATTTAGCATTAAAGATAATAACTACAATATTCCTTATGGATGGGTTCCATGCGATGGTTCTTATTATGATTTAATTCAAGCTACTGCTAATCAATTTGGAAAACTAGGAGATGCATATGGAACTTATGCTAGATTTTATAGTAAATCTAAAATCCAACCAGAATTAAGAAACTTAGATTTAGCTTATGAACAGATTACATATACTCCTAATATTCAACAATTAATTAAATTAAAAGAACTAGGTTTAGATAATTATGAAAAACAAACAGGTGTTATAAATGAACCATTTAATGAATATGATTTAGAAGCACTTAGAATATGGGAAACAAAATCAAATGCAGATAAAGCAAATAAAGTAGCTAGTTATTCTACTAAAAATGGATTAAGTAGTGAACCAATTAAAAGAGAATATATTTATATTAGAAAAATAATATAATATATAATATAAAATATATTATAATGATAAAAGAAATAATATTAATTATAATAATTGTATTATTAATTGCATCTAATATATATCTAATATATAAAACAAGAAATATAGAAAATCTAGAGCACTTTACAGTTAATGATGATGTAAAACAAGCTATAAATGATATATATAAAGCAGATATTAATGCTATTAGAAATTTATCTAACTTTGCAACTGAACTAATGAACAATAATGATTCATTAACTATTCCTGCAAAAACAACTAATGTTAATGATTTAGTTACAAAAAATATTTTTTCAACTAATATTTATAGTAGTGGTGATAATGTTACAAATGGAAATATAATTGCAAAAAATAATATAACTTCAAATGTAGATATTAATGCTGATAGAAATATTACAGCTACTGGAGATATTACATCTAATGCAAGTGTTAAAACTAAAACATCTTTATGTATTGATGATTTTTGTATAGATAAAAATACTTTAAAAAAAGCACTTTCAAATATGGTATTTGCTGGTTTTGGAATTAATGGAAATAATGTAAGTTATACACCTTTTTATGAAGGAACATGGCTTATTTATGGACCTTTCAATGATAATTTAAATAGATATGCATTTGGTTCTAATGATACTATTGATATTGTTGCTATAAATAAAGGTTGGAGAATAACTTTTTATAAAGGTTCTCCAGATGATGTAAATACAGATAATGCAAAAATTTTAGAAAATAAAACAGATAATGTTCCTAAAACTTTTATGATAAATGGAATATCTGGATGGACAGATGTAATTAGTTCTTATAAAGCAGAATGGGTCGGGTATTAATTAGCTTATGCGATTCTTTATGCTGAACAGGATTCACAAGCTGCTAAATTAGAATTATTATAATTAGATTGTTCAATATGTTTTTGTAAGTTAGGGTCAACAGTTACTTTCATTGCACCTTCGGCTGGTTTGCTTCTAAGATAATACATACCTGTTTTTAATCCATTCTTCCAGGCCCACATATGGCAATTTAATAATTTATTGTAATCTGGAACACCCATAAAAATATTCATACTTTGTGTTTGGTCAACAAATGGTGCTCGAGCACGAGCATGTTTAAGAACCCAAACTTGTTTAATATCCCAAATTGTTTTATATAATTCTTTGTAACTAGTTGGTATATCTAAAGAACTTATATTACCATCAGTCGCTATAATAGTCTGTTTCACATTTTCATTCCATTCTCCAATTGCTAATAAATCAAATACTAAATGTTTATTAACAATAGGAAAATCACCAGCTAATGTTCTACGCGTATATATATTATTGGTGAACCATTCAAAACATTCATTATTACCCATTATTTGAGACGTTGATGCAGTTGGCATTAAGGCAACTAATAATGAATTTCTTACTCCATATTCATTAATTCCATCTCTTAGATTGTCCCAATTACATACAGAACCTTCTTCTTTCCATAAATCAAACTGTAATAGACCATTATTCATAGGAGAATTAATATAACTACTATAAGCACCATAATGTGAAGTTAATTTCATTTCACATTTATTAATTTTATGATTATGGTAAATTTCATTTAATTCTTCATTCACTAATTTAAAATTCTTATCATAATATTCTGGAATATTTATACAACTGGTATAATTAGTTTCTTTGTATGCATCAATAAAATGTTTCATATCATCATAACGAGCGTGTGCCATATTCATACTAGCAGTTAAACTAGCGTGATAAATAGTTTCCATCATATTTCTATTAAATCTTAATGCCATTTCACTTTCATATGGAATCTTCATTCCAACTAATGTATCTGCTAAACCTTGAATCCCTAAACCTAATGGACGATTTCTCAAATTAGAACATTTTGTTTCAGGTGTTGGATAATAATTAATATCAATAACATGGTCAAGATTTATTGTTGCAATATATGCTGTCTCCCATAATTTATTATAATCATAATCATCTGCGGTATATTGAATCATATCATCAAATCCTCCGATATGTGTGTCTCCATAAAATATTTGTGGATAACTAATTTTCTGGTATGTGCATGCATCTCCTTCACAATTATTACTCGTAGAGTTTTTGTTTAAAATTAAACTTCTTAAATTTGTTGAATTTTCTTCTGATAATTCTTTCTCCTCAAACTCATAATTTCTAAATTCAAAATAATTCTTAGCCCATCTACAATACTTGCAATTGGGCTTACTATAGATAGTCCATTTCTTCTCACTATTAAATGGTTTTAAAAATTTATTTAAACAAATTGATGCCAAATTACAAACAGCATGTTCTTCATCATTACTGACTAATGTAATCTCTGAACATAAATTTGATGATTTAATAATCCCTATATTTTTTTGATTAGATTTTTCATTAATATGGTCTTTATATAATACATAGGGTGTTCCTGTTTCTAATTGACTATCCATAATCTTTTCCATTAATTTACGAGCTTTAATTATCTTTCTATATTTTTTTTCATTAACATAAGACCAATATAGTTTTTTATATTCTTCTCCATAAACTTCATTAAGATTAGGACATTCATCAGGACACATAAGATACCAATCACCATCAATTTCAACTTGTTCCATAAATAAATCACTTACCCATAATGCTAAAAATAAATCACGTGCACGTTCTGTTTCCGCTCCAGTATTTTTTCTTAATTCAAGGAAATCTTCAATATCAGCATGATGTGGTTCTAAATAAATAGCAAAACTTCCTTTACGTTTACCTGCTTGATTAATATAACGTGCTATATTGTTATATACTTGCAACATAGGGATAATACCACTTGCAGTTCCATTAGTACTACGAATAATACTATTTTTTGCTCTAATATTACTAATATGTAAACCAATACCACCCGCCCATTTAGAAATCTGCGCTACGCGGTCCCAAGTTTTTGTTATTCCTTCAAGGCTATCATTGGTATTTAATAAGAAACAAGAACTTAATTGCGGTCTTTTAGTCCCAGCATTGAATAAAGTTGGAGATGCATGCGTATAAGCTTTAGTTGATAATAAATCATAAGTAATTTTAACTTTATCTAAATCTCCTTGATTAAGAAAACTAGCAACTCTCATAAAAATATCTTGAGGTCTTTCATAATATTCACCAGTTTGTTTTTTTAATAAATAACTACGTTCTAATGTTTTAAAACCAAAAAAATCAAAACTATAATCTTTTGAATAATCCATCATATTATTTATTGCTTCTCTATTAATAACAATCCAATTTAACCATTCTTCATCTAATAATGAACAATCTACTTGAATTTGTTCCATTTTCTCAACAAATGTGTTTAATGTTTTCTTATGAAGATTACTTGCTAGAATACGTCCTGCTAATTTATTATATAATGGATTAATTGTAATATTACTACAAATTTTAGCAGATTCAAGATCTAATTCTTCAGTAGTAACACCACTATAAATACTATTAATAACTTTCATAGCAATCATAGTTGGGTCAATATATTCTACTTCTGATTCATCAATTAATTTACTAAGTCGTTGTGTGATTTTATCAAACATTACTTTTTCTTTTTCTCCATTTCTTTTTATAACATACATTTGAGAATTTGAATTATTTGTATGCATTATATATTATTATATTAATTCTTTTATATAATAATATATTACATGATTATTGTTCTATTAATATTAATTTAGGTTCACGAGTCATATTTTCAATATATTCAAGTCTTTTACCTTTAGTATATTTACCAAGTTTTGAAATAAATGCTAGTTCTTTAATAAATCTAGCATTTTCTTGTGGAGTATTATATTTATTTTCTTGAAGTTCTAGATCTTCTCTTGATACAATTTTATCACTTGTCATATCATAAATTTTTTCTGATAATACATTATTTAGTAAGAATGCTGAATGTATTTTATCTTGTTTAGTTAATGCAAATATTAAATTTTTAAAACGTATACAATCATTTGGATTATGTAATAAACTATGAATTATAGATCTCATATAAACTGATTTATTTGTGAATAATATTTTTGGATAAGTCATTTTATTAGTAATAAATTCACATAATGCTATTATATTTGTAAAATATGAAATATTTTTTATTTGAAAATTATATAATTTAATAGCTTCTTTATATTCACCTTCTGTTATATATTCTTCACGAGTCATTAATTCTAAGCCTTTTAGTTGAATGTTTATAAATGTGGAGCATAGAGTATTCATACATTGATCTGTATCTGTAAGATGATTCATAAAATAAAAATTGAATATATTCATAAAAACTTTAAATCCTTGAGGAGGGATTTTATTTGCGAGTTCATTAAAAGCTGTTATAATTATATCAAATTCTTTTGGATTTTTTGATTGTTCTTTCATAAATTTTTGTTCAAAATTGGATGGTATTAAATTATTTATAATCCATGATGAATATTCTTTAATATTTAAACAGTTTAATATATCTAATAATTTTTCTTTATTAATTTTAGAATAATATATATTGTTAATATAAATATTTAATTGATTACAATAAAAAATCATAATTTTATTAAATTCTGTTAAATCATGTTTATATTGTTTAATTATGCTATCTGCTATAGGTAAATAAAATTCAATCTCAGTTGATAAGAATGCAAATATATACAAGCTGTTTAATGTATTATTTATAATTTTAATTACATTTTCATTTTCATAATACTTAGCATATTCCTTTATTAATTTAAGAGGATCTATATTCATAATATCAATTAATATAAAAACTAAATGAATTATAAAGGATGGTTCACGCATATTTATTTCACTTAAATCTATATTATATATTCTTTTAGTTTCATCTAAACTATAAATAATTTTTATAAAGTTTGTTATTGATTTTGTTAAATATGAAATAATTTGACCATTAAAATCTGCATGTTTTACATTATCGAGTATACTATTTTTATACATATTATTTATCATAATTAATATATCGATAATATTTGATGGAGGACTTGTTAAAAGTGTTACTATTATTCTATTAAGGTAATTTGCTAATATTATTGCATATTTAGATGATAAACTATAACAATAATATAAATTAATTATTCCATTATAAAAATTATTATATAATAAATTAATTTTGTCTTTAATTATTTCATTTTCAAATAAACTTTTAAAAATTTCATAAATTTCTGGCATTTTTATAAATATATCTGTTAATTTATGATTATAATTATTTCTAATTTTAGCTATTTCATTAAAATTATTTAATATTTTTGGAGTTGTGTTAGAAGGAAATTTAATAGGAGTTAATTTATATTTAACAAACATAAAAAATACATTATTATATGATAATAAAGAATTGAAATTTAATTCTATATTTTTAACATATATTGGAATAGAATTATTTAATATTATTTTATTTTTACCAGTATAATCTTTTATTAAAAGTTGTAATTCTGTATAGTTTATTTCGTTAAATTTATAATAATTCTCTAAATTAGTCGCTGGAGAAGAAATAATTAGATTTAAAATCCAAGGATATTTAATACATAAAGTTTCTAAATATAAATTGTTTTTCATTTCATTAGGACCGTCATATGCTAGATGAAAAATAAATTCATTTATTCTCATATATCTCAATAAATATCCAAAAAATGTTGAAGAAAATAATTTTATAAAATTAAAAAGCTTATTATTTGTAATTAAATTAATAAAAATTGGTTCAAAATATGTATCAACTTTAATATCATTATTAAAATATATATAATAATAAACAAACACAATGCCCTTTTTTAAAAAATTAAATGAAGATTTTTTGATTTTTTCAAAATGGGCTTTTATTTGATCAAATACGTATCTACTATTAAATATATCACTATTAAAAATAAAAGATGATTCACTTTTAAGATAATCAAAGAAATAATATATTAGAGAATCCTTTGACATTTTTTCCATACAAGTATTAATATTTGTACGTTGAATATTAATAATTTCTTTAATTTGTTTTATGAAACCATCAAAATTTAAAAACACTTTATCTATTATGATTATCATATTTATCATTCTAAATAAAAACTCAAAAGTATATTCAAGATTATCATCAGAGTAGTGTAAATTAACAAAATTATTATTAACTAAATCTGTAAGATGATCCAATAGTTTATCATATTCTTTATCAGTTAAATTAATAACAACATTTATTTTATCAATAACTGGATCAAGTATTTTATAATTCTTTATATAATCTTTTTCTTTTTCTGTTAATTCACTTGGTGGTTTTGAATTTAATAAATCGAATGTTGTCTTATTTACTTTTTCTTTTTTGGTTTTAGCGACTTCTACAAGTATTGTATCTTTAAAATATTTTTCTATTTTTGCTTCATTTTTTGGTTCTACAGAATTAATTAAATTTAAAGGATTTTCAAGCATAAATACTTTAAATATATCATTAGTTCCATCTTTTTCATTCTGTCTTCCAGCTAAAATTTTCGATGTATCTATTTTATATTTATCAATAATTTGTCTTTCTTCAGAATAATCTATTAAACCAGCTATAAAGTCTGCTTCTGCTTTGGATTCTGCTTCCGCTTTAGCTTTAGCGTCTGCTTCTGCCTGTTGTTGTGGATTTACTGATGGTTCTATACTTAAAGTTCTAACTTGAAGATCAAATGTTTCTATATTTTGTTGAATACCGCGTTTAATTCTTTCAATGTCTTCTAAAAATGAACGTGTGTCTATATAAAATTTATGTATACGGTCAGAAGGCACTTTTTCTAATTTTTCATTTATTTTATTTATTTCATCACCAGTTGTTTTTATATTATCTAATAATCTTTTAATTTTTTCTAAATATGTTTTAGATGATAATATATTTTTTTCTGCAATAGCTTCTTTAAGGTATTCAAATATATCGCTAATATCTATTTCTTCTGATATAATAATATCTCTTTGTTTTATTATTTCTTCAATATCACTGTCATAGTTTCGTCTTAATCTACGTGTTCTTTTATGTTCTTCTTTTCTTCTTTCTAATTCAGATATATGACTATTGTAACGATAAATTATTTCTTCATAATGACTTAATTGTTGAGTAGTAGATTTTATATCTCTTTCTATTTTATCAATTATTGCTTCTAATTCACTAATTTTTTTATCACTACTTTGTTTAAATACACTTAATTCTTCTTGTACCTTTGTTAATTCCATTATATTTTCACCAATGCTTTCATTTAGTTCTTCTTTTAAAGACAACATACCAGTTAATTCGCCACTTTCTTGTTTTATTAAGCGGTCAATACTTAAAATTTCATCATCAGGTTTTTCTTGTTCATCTGTTTTAAATAATGTTTTAATAATAATGGAGTCTTTTCTTATTGATTCTGGCGGGATAGTTGCAATTTCTTTGTCTATAGGAATACTTGTTAATGGTCTTTGAGGTATAAATTTACTAAAATTAAATTTTTTATCTATTTTATTAATTGTATATTTAGTATCATCATATTTTTTATTTTGAAACGTTTTCCAATTTCTACAATTAATATCAATTAAATCTTGTATTGATTCAAATTTAATAAAATTAATAGTTTTTATATAAGATCTACCATCTCTCATAATATTTATTTTAATAAAGTCATTCAATATGTTGACACATGTATTCATTATATCAATGAAATCCTTTTCAATAACAATTGTAGTAAAATCATATAAGAGTGGATCTCTTATTTTGCTTAAAATAAAACTTATTTCATAATTATCATTTTTAAATTCAATACTTTTTATATTAATACAATTAAATTTATATAAACCACTTGAGTCCCCTATATATGAATTACATCCAAATTCACTGTCTAATGATGTTTTAACTTCAAGCATTTTTAATGTTTTAGGATAACTCGTTCCTAAATCAATTATATCAGGTCCTAATGGAGAATTACATACAATACTGGTTTCATTATTTAAACTAGCAATTATTTCTACAAGATAACCACATGATTTTTGTATAAGTGTATCTTTAATTTCTCTATATGAAGTGGATTCATTAAAAGTACTATCTAATAAATAAACAATTTCGTGTAATAAATGAAACACATAACTACAACTTGCTCGGAAATAATTATTAGAATAAAATACTAATAATCTATCTTTTGTATTAATATCATATTTTTCTAAAATTTTTTTAAATAATTCAAAACCTAATGAAATATAAGACACTGTATGTGCATATACTGTTTCATAATTATATCTTGATGCCGGTGTTGGTTTTGATATTGTAGGTGGTTGATACATCGATAATAATAAAACATGTAAATATCTTTTAGCTTCAATAAATATATCAGATGATGATATAGTTTTTTCTAATATTTTATTAAAAATATTAATTAATAAATATGTATTTCCATTATATGTAACAATACTATTTTCCGAAGATACAAATGATTGTAATACATCTATACTATTATCCATAAATATCTGAAAATTATCTTCCATATATAATATAATATATATATTATTATATATATGTGTTAGCGTACATTCAAAACAACCGAAGGTTATTGTTATCAATTTTGAATGGCGACTAACACATATAATAATGTTTGAATGTATATGTATAACAGTTTTGGGTTACCCATAATCATATAGGTAACATCCAAATATTTTATCTAAGATTAACACTGGAGACAAAAAACATATCATTGCGAGAAAATAATATATGGATAATGATTAACAAAAATAGTTAAATTATTTAGATAAAAAACTGGTCTATTTATAGTATATGGATTATAACTTAATATAATATCTTTTGCTAATTGTCTTAATGATGAAAATATATCACGAGAAATGACATCTAAATTAACAATTTGCATAAATATTATAATCATATTAATTATTTCAGCAGGTGTTATCACACTACCCATCCGTTTTAAATGAATAACATTATATAATAAATGAAGTAAAATTAATTCAGTATGTGGATTAGTCATAATTAAATTTGTATAAATATCTCTTGCAAATCTTTCTTTAAAAATCATATCATAAGGGAATGTTTGAATTGCTAAATTATCTATATAGATTAATGTTTTTTTGTCAATATTCCTATTTGTTGCTCTTAAATACATTTCAACGTCAAAATTAGTTTGCACTGGAAGAGGTGACCGTCTAATAAAATCAGTCATAGCATCTAAAGAATTATGATTTGCTCTAAGTTCTATTTCAAGTTCAGTAAGTTTTTTTAACAATTCTTTAATTTGAATTTCTGTATATGATGGAAGTGGTTCAGCAGTAGTTCCAGTAGCTCCAGCAGCTTCTGTGTCTCTTCGGGCTGCTTGTCTAGAAACAGTTTCTGTATTTACTTGGGGCGGTAATACAGGTAAAACAATAGGTCGAGGAGTTCCATTTGTTGCGTCAGATGTATTGTCCAATTCTGTATTTGGTAATGATAAATCAACTAGTTCATATTCAAAAGCCCCATTTTCATTTAAATTAGGATAATAAGTTGGATCATTTACTGGTTGAATTGAATGAACATTAAATAACATAGGTGAATCATCTGTGAATAACGTTTCTAGTAAAAATTTACTTTCTTCTTCTGTTCTAATATCAGTAGTAATAGGAGTAGGTAATTCTACAATATTACCTATATTACTATAACCTATTCTTCCCTTTCTTTGATTACCTTGTTGTTTTGTTTTCATTAACCATGTATGACTACAAACATTATACAATAATATTTGCCCTGGTCTAAGGTGTCTTACTTTACCACCTTCAACAACTTTAGATTTCATTTGGATACTATTTTGTAAATTAATAGATATTCTTTTACCTTTAAATTTAGTATAATTTTCTAATATATAATCTAAATTTTTAAGACATACGACTATACTTTCATTCAGTCTTGATGTATTTATATCTATAGTTCTTAATGTTTCGCATGAATAAGATGTAGGACCTGATGCTTCTAATTTATTAACTTGTATATGAAATCTAAATACATTGTCGTCATCCATTCTAGTAATTTGTTCAATTGATAAACAATCAAAAGCTCGCGAAGCATCAGATTTATTTTTATTTAAAAAAGCATGACATCCAAATTCACCACCATTTGATGATTTAACTTCAAAAAATTTAAGTCTATCTGGATATTCAACATCAATTATATCTGGACCGCCATTTATATGAACAATGACAAATGAGTTTTTAGCATATAATCCAATTAAAGTTTCTATTAAATAGCCACAAATAATACTTTTCCAAAAATCAAATTCTGGAGTTGGATTTGTCATAAGTTCAATATATTCTTCAACTCTATCATGTCTATAATTATTATAAACAATTTCGAATATAATATGAACACCTAATTGTAATGTTAATTGTATATCTTTCGTTAATTCTGATAAATTTTTTAATTTAAGTTCTGTGAAAACACGTTTAAAATATATTAATGATAATTTTAAATAATAATAAGTAAAATAATATGTATTATGATAATTAATAGACCTATCTAACTTTTTAGGTGGTTGATAAAAAACTATAGTAATATATTTAAAATATAATTTAATATCGTCATTAAATTCTTTCATAACAGGAATGAAAATATAATTAAACATATTATTATAAATATCTTTCAATAAAAATGTAATACCTGAATCATGAATAATTCTTGAAGTATCAGATGATAAATAAATATTTATAATATCTATTGCACGATTCATTTTTTCAATAGTAAGATTTAATACTGGAGTAGCCATTATTATATATTATATATAAAATATATAATATTATATAATATAATATTATATAATATTATATATAATGCCATTATATGAGATAATTGAACCTAAATTATCACCAGTTGAATATCAAGGTGGTGAAAATTTTGAAAATGCAGCTTATTTATTTTTATTAAATAAATTAAAACAAAAAAAAAAATATAATTTAGTTATCTTAACAGATCAAGAAAATATTAAAGAATATAATATTAATTATTTAAAAAATAAAATTAAATTAAAATCTATAAAGACATTAGTAAAACAAAATTTAAATTCTGATAATAATACAGGGAAACCATTATATGGAAATGTAATAGGACCAATTGCATTTCCATTACCTATAAATATTATTCCACTACAAATGGCACAACAAATACCACCACAAATGCCACCACAAATGCCACAACAAATGCCACTGATACCACAATCATTAGATTATTATATTAGTCCACAAATTAGCGGATTTGGTTATGATAATGGCTATACAGGTAATGGCTATACAGGTTATGATAATAGTTATACAGGTTATGGTAATAATTATGGTTATGATTATGAAAGTAGTTATTCAAAAGATATATTTGAAAGCTTTAAATACTTATATAATGAAATTAATAATAAATATAATTGGTTATTTGAAAGAGATAACCGTATGTTAACTAAATTATATAATTTATTAACTGATAAAAAATTTGATAATAATTATATATATAATAAATTATTTACCACATCTAATGATTCAATAAAATTTAATTACAATGATTTTATATTTTTGAAAGTAAATAATTATGTTAATTCAACAAATAGAATAACATCATCTTTTGTATCATCTACATATAATGATACTTTAGGTATTAATAAAAATGTATTAAGTGGAAAATTAACAAATAAAAAAAATATTATTTCTTACACAATATTTAATGCAAAAATTACTGGTCTTGTAGGCGGCGCTACTGCTACAAATAGATATTTAGGTAAACCAAAAGACATAACAATTTATATCAATATTATGATAGATAATATATTCAGTTTAATAAATAATAGCAAATATGATAAATATAATTTTATTATATATATTGATACATCTGTAAATGATAAAGGAAATGATATAAATATAAAATTATTAGATTTTTGTAAAAAATATGAATCAAGAATAGAGTTAATTGAAATTACAATGAAAAACTTTATGAATAAAGATGGACGTGGTCATTTAGGTTTATTAGGAACTATATTTAGATATATTCCATTATTTGAACCAGAAATAGAAAACTGTTTTATAGCAGATTCAGATAATTATAATTCTTTAATATTATATGATATATTAGAAGAATTTTTTAATAAATCACAATCAAATTTATTAACATTTAGACCAATATTATATGAAAGAAATAATGATATTAATAAATGTTTTCCAAATTTTTTTGCAGGTATGATGGCTTTTAAAAAATTACAAGGACAAATATTTAATAATAAAATTTGGATAAATATGTTTTCATTTATGCAAAAATTATTTATTAAAATAGTTACAAATAGTAAAAATGATAGCTGTCCTCCTCTTACAGATAGAAATACAGGTAAAAATCCTTTTGAATTTGGTTTTGAAGAACAAGCATTATCTAATGTATTAATACCTAATGTATTAACAAATGGTGTTATAGAAAATATACCATTAGTTTGGTTTGCACAAGACTTAAAATTATATTTAACAAACACTATTTTAAAACCTAAATTTAAATTAATTAATCCAGAGATAATAAAAACATTTTTAATTAAAATAGGAATTGGTATAAGTAGTGAATTTTTAAATTCAGATATATTTTATAAATTATTGACATATGATAATAATATTCATTTAATAACAATATTAGAAAATTTAATTTATAGTAAAATATTAAATAATGAAAATAAATTAATGAATTTACCAATTTTCACAGATAATGCTAATTTAGAAGCATTTAAAAAATTATCAGGTGTATTAAATTTATTTACTATCTATCCTGGATATGAAATTAATATTGAATGTGATGTATATAACAATATTATAAATAGTATTTATAATAATACTGAAATTAATGAAGAAACCATAGCTATTATGAGAAACTCAACAACAATTCATGAATTTTTATATCAGTTTTTAAAGAATGATAATTATACCTTAAATATTAATATAAATTATGATAATGTTAAATATATATTAGATAATATTAAACAAGAATCATTATTGTCAATAACAAAAGGCCAGAAAGCAATTAAAACATCTTCATTTGCATCATATGGTTATATTATAAATAATTTATATTACAAAGTTTATTACAATCAATTACAAATGTATGCTGAAATAGTTTCAAATATTTATAATTCAAATTGGAATTACAATTCTTTTGAAACATTAAAAGTATATAGATATGATAATATAAATAGAATTGTTGAAATGGAATTAATAAATGATAAATATAGACAAATTGTTATATCAAATAATAATTATTTAGAAATTGTTAAAAAAGTATCTGTATCTATTATTGAATATTATAATTCATTTAATACAGATCAATTTAAATCTAATATTGAAAAATACGACAGAACTTATTTATATAATAATATACATAAAAAAATATCAGAATATGTAAATAAAGGAGATTATGATTATATAATTCATAATTGTACAGCTTATTTATTTAATACAGCTAAAACAATGAATATTAGTACACGTGAAATATATTTAATAAATGGTGATTTTTCATTAGATATTTATATAAATAATATTAATAATAAATTGTTATTACATGATTGGAATGCAGCACAATTTTCATGTATTGAACATGAAATATCAAATTTTATTGTAAATGTTTATAATTTTATAAAAAATATTAAAGCAATAAATAATTCAAAAACATATTCAGATTTAGATAATTATTTCAGAGATTTTATAAATTTTAATAATTTTAATTTTGAAAAAATTAAATTTTTTATAATATACAAATTAATAATTGCTGGAGAATATATTGCTTCATCAAGAATTATATTTATAGATAATTTAACAGACATATTTAATATTTTATCTAAAGATAATAAAACAAGAGTTGAAAAATCATTTAATATTAGTGATAATGATATATATAAAAATAAATATAATATTTATAAAACCAAATATCTTGCTCTTAAAAATAAATTAAATTAATTACATTATTATAATGTAACTTTCTGTATTAACCTTGTTAACTCAAACCAAAGTTATAAATTAAAATATATTTTATTTTCACTTATATTTTAATGAATAAATTACCTACTAATGAAAAATTTGTTATATTTTTAAATCCTCGTTATTTTAAAACGTCTTTTTTCAAATCATTTTATGATAAATTAAAAGAAAACTTAGAAAATAAAGGTATAACCATTTATAATATAAAAACATCAGTTAAAGAAATTAAAAAAATAACTGAAGAAAATCAATTAAATAATAACAACTACAGTTATAATAGAAAATTATTATTTGATGATTATCCATTTCCAAGCACTAATACATTATATATACATCTATTTAATGGACTATATTATAATGATAATATTTATATAAAAAAGAAAGTTCAATATGAAAGAGAAATGTTATTTTTATTAGCAGCAGCATTAGGTGTTCAAACTATTGAATATAAAACAGAAATTACTGAAACTACAATATCACGGGTTGATACTAAATTGAATATAAAAAAATTTAAGAATGGTGTTAGTTATAGTAAATCAATAGAAAGAAATTTTGGTTTATCAGGTAGGGAAGAATATAGTAATAATGGTTCTCCAATATTAATAAATTCAATAAGTATGAAAGATGTTGAAAATAAAATAAGAGAACAATTAGGAGAAATGAGTTCAAATATTTTTAATATAGATTTTTATAAAAATAATCCAAAATTAGAAAGTTTTGTTTATAAAAGGGTTCATTATAAAATGGATAAATTAGAATATAACATAGAATCAGAAGATATAAGTGATATAAGTTTTTCTGTTAAATCTACTTTTATGGATTATGGATTAAATATTACATTTGATAAAAATGTTAGTAGTACTGAAAGACTAAGTTTTATTTTAATTTTTTATACATATGATGAATTGAAAAAAGAAAATATAAACATAAAAAAAGAAGACAAAGATGAATTTGTTTTATTAAAACAGTATTATGATAATTGTAGTAATGAACAAGAAAAACAAAGAACAATTAATGATATAATTGATTATATATTATATATATCAGAAAAGTGTTATTACAATAAAAATGATAAGAAAATATCATATGCACAAAAGTTATATCATTATATAAATACTAATCACGAAGAGATTGAAAAAATTTGTATAAACTTTCATAGCACAAATCAAATCAAAAATTGGATATCTAATACATTAACTGAATTATATAATGATATTGATTTATTTGATTTAAATTTACTGCAATCATCGTCTTCTCCTAGGAAATTAGAAAGAGTTGGTACTGGTAATCGTCGTCCTAGTAATGAATCAATAAATAATATATCAACAGTATAAATTTTAAATAAATTTATTTAAAATATTAATCTGTAATAATATTAATATTTTATGGAACGTAATATAACATTACGATATGAAAAAGCTTTATCAGAAAGGATTTATTTATTAACTGCATTTCAATTTAGACAAGACCATTGGATATTTAATGTTCGTGGTCAAAGTTATAATGTTTATAAACAAGAAATTTTTTCAAATCATTATAATTGTTCATGTCCAGATTATGCTATTAGAAAATCATTCTGTAAGCATTTATTATTTTTAATATCTCGTGTAGCTAATATTCCAGATATAGCTAAAAACTTATGTATTAATGTTATTAAATGGAATAATAATATTTTTGAGATGTGTGCAGCTAATTGGTTGAATAGACTTAGAGGACGTTTAGATAATAATCATAATAATGAGTCTTCATCAGATGCAACTAATAACACAGTTAATAACGGAGTTAATGATGATTGTAGTATTTGTTTTGAAGAGATGAAAACAGGAGAAACTTTCTCTCAATGTATTACAACTTGTAAAAAATATTTTCACGAAAGTTGTTTGAAATTATGGATAAATTCTGGTCATAATACATGTCCTTTATGTCGTGCAACTTGGGTAGAGAAAAACCAGCGGAATGATGATATTTATGAGATTGACCGCAATCATGTTGGAATAATTTTATTAGAAGATAGAAATACACAAGATAATCAAAATGAGCATCATAATGATAATAATCATAATAATGAAAGTGAATCAGAAACAGAATCAGACTCAGAAACAGACTCAGATATACACCCACATGGTACTAATCAAGAAACACCCCAAGAAGCATTTCAAGAAGCACTTCAAGAAGAAGAACCAGTTGAAGATATAACAAATAAGATCCAAATAAAAAGTAATGTAGATAAAACATCAGTAAAAGAATTATGTAATGTTCACTGGTATCATTATAATCGTATATATTATGAATTTAATAAACCAGAAATAGTTCGTGATACTAGAAAATTTATTTTAGTTGATAAAGAATTAGTAAATAATAAACATAATATGATTAAAGGTGACATAGTAAAAGAAATGTTAGGATTAACAATAATGGATAATCAAAAAACACATCCTGTTTATTTACAAGATTATTATGTATTTATAAACTGTATTACTGTAAATAAAATATTAAATTCTCATCATAAATATATCATTGTAAACTAATGAATAAATAAACTTTATTTACTGCGAACTAAAATAGAAGCCCGTGTAACTACATTAAAATATTTTTCGAACAAATAGCGGATTTCACAAGGAGAGTCAATCCACATTTTATCCAATTTATTATCTTGATGTAAATAATTCCAATAAGCCAGAATAAGTTCAAAATGAATAAGACAGCCTTTGACAGGCCAATTGAATCTTTGTAACATTTTTGCAGTGAATCCGCATAGTCCAAATAATTTTGTTTGTACGTGTAGCGGTATTTCAATAGTTTCTAGATAAACCATATTTTTATTCCTATTAGGAATTTCTTCATATCCATCTATAGCATAAATATGATTAATAGCACTTTGTGCAAATTCTGGGTCTAGGTATCTATTCTCATAAATACACCTTCCAGCAAGCCTTGTAATTTCACCAATTAACGGGGTTTCATCCTCTTCAAAATCAATCGATGTCATAAGACGACTGATAAGTTCAGGATGAAATTTGGATGCATCAAATGCATTGGAATCTTTAGGAATAGGTATTAATTCATACTCCATTTTGTAACACAAGATTCATAATATGAATCTTGTGAATAATTATATTTCAATTTTTTATGTGATTAATATTCGTAATACGAATATTAATCCCATAAAAACATAGTAATTGCGTGGGCGTCTATAATAAATAACTCAAATATTATAAAAACTTTAATTATATTATATTATATATAATGCAAGATTATTATTTATATATAAAATTAGTAAAAAATACTAATTTATTAGATTCATTAACTAAAGAAAAATATGATTCGTTTAAAAAAACTACAAATGAATATTTAGATAATTTAAAACAAAAATTCTATACAGAAGAAAATTTATCATCACCTGATATAAAATCATTAGGTTTTGTAACTTCTATATATCATATATATGATAATGATCCTATATTAAATGAAGAATATGGAAGTTCAATAACAAATTATATGAAAGTTCTTGGATTTTTAAAAACACAATATAAAGATAATAATTTTGAATTTAGTAATATAAATTTATCAATTACAGATATAAAATTTGCTATATATAATGGTGATTTAATTAAATTAAATCGTTTTTTTAATGATATAAAAATAAGAAATGCATTTATAAGATTTGGTACAAATAAACATTTTACAATGATTTATTTAACAAAAATAAATGATGAATTAATTAAATTAGTATATGTTAATACAGGAGAAGGAACTGACATTAATGTAAAACAATTTGATGAACATTATGATTTATTTAAAACAATTTATTTTAATATTAGAATGCATAATTTTTTTTTAAATTTATTGAAACCTTTTCTATATTACGGAACATTAAATATGGAACATATTGATAACAATATGTTAGTAGAATATATTATTAATATTATTGAATTAAAAGAGAAAAATCTAGAATTAGATAATTATTTAAGTTTATTTTTAAATAATAAAACTAGCTTCATAGACTGGTATGTAGAACTTTTTGATATTTTTTTAAGTAAAAATAAATATTATGAGTATATTAATAATTTATTTAATTTTGAAAATTTTCAAAGATTTTTAAATAATACACCTTATAAATTATCACCAAGAGAATTAGAAATTATTAGACAACATGAAAGATTAATAAATATGAGATCAATTGAATTAAATCAAAAATGGAATAGTTTCAGGGAATATAGTATTAAAAGATTAAATGATGAATCAATAATAAATTTTTTAAATAAATCATACTATAATATAAAATTTATTTTTCATCAAGATAGATTATTATTTAAATTACAACAAGCTGGTTCATGTACCTACAAGTCTATATTGGTTACTATGTTTAATTATTTATTATCAAATAATTTTAGTATTGATTTTATATGTCAATTTTATTTAGGTTTATCTATAGAAAACCATAGAGTTTTAATTAATTATTATAATACTAATAATCATGAAAATTATGCAAATGGTTTATTAAGAACTACACTTAATTGTATATCATTAACTAATAATTTAGTAAAAGATAGAATATTATTAAATGGTGATATATTAAATCATATTGATTTTACAATAAATAATATGGAATCATTGATAAATAATAAAACACAATTAACAATAACAACTGATTTTGAATTTGTTGGATATAGAATATATGAAGAACCAGTTATATTTTATTTTAAATATGATATAATTTTAGATATTATAACTAAAATAAGAACAATAAAAAAAGAAGAATCTGGTGGATTACTAATACAAATACTTGATTTAATCAGACAATATAACTTAAACAAATCATCACATAATACAGTGTTTACATTAAATGAATTAATATTATTAGGTATGTTATGGGAATATTATTTTAATTTAGATACATGGTTAAGTGAAAATATATTTCAAAATATATATACTGATTACCAAATACCTTTATCATTTTGTAGATTCTTTAGATTTAAATTAAAAATGACAGAATTAAATTGGATACCTTATTTTAATAAATATGTTAGAGAAAACCCAGGAATCTTAGGAAAATCAATTATAGAAAAAACAAGTATCCTAAAATATTTAATTAATACTCAAAATATTGACTACAAATTTTTATTTATAAATTTTAGTTCAGGTAAATTTGATTTACCAAAGCCATTTATAGGATTATTTAATTATAAAAATGTTCCTACATATGGATCTGTGGAAAATTATGAAAATTATTTTAAATCATGGATACAAAATATTTTTAATATTAAAGATAAATCCTATTTTTATAAAAAAAATATAGAAGACATTAGAGATTATTTTAAATTTTTTTATATTTATTTTAATAAAGAAGAATTATATAATTTAATTAAAAATTTTTATTGTATATTATATTTAAAATATAAATTAATAAATGTAGCCACTTTATTATGGCTAACTAGTTTTATTTTAGATTCTCATTATTTTGTTTTTAGTCTATCTGCATCAGATACGAATCTTAGAGATCATTACTTAATACAACAAGCTATGTATCAAAATTTTGATTATAGATCTAATGAAATGAAAAAACCAATTTATATTATTCCTGATAACACAAAGAGCTTAGACGTTTATTTAGCTGATAAAATAGCAGAGTTATTCAATGAGAATAAGAAAGTTGATGATGAAGTAATAATTAAATTATTAGGTACTTATTCATTTAAAATAAATAATAATTTCATTAAATTTGAAAATAAAAAGTTACTTTATAAAAATTTTAATGGAGAATTTATTAGAGCGGATGGTTTTAACATTATAAGACAACTAGATAATTCTTTTATATTAGGTAATATATTATTACACTTTGATGATATATGTTTTATTACAAATAATAATTTATTTATAATATCTAGATACAATAATGATGAGTTAGTAATTCAATTTAATATAAAAAGAACATCGGATAGAACATTTATATTATTAAAAGATTATTATATAAATTTAAATCAGGTTACACTATCTAATAATATTAAACAATATCCATTTTTGGCATATGTTCCAATAAAAACATTTAATTTTGTAAATGTAGATAGATTTAATAATATTGGTGTATATAGTATTTCTAATAATCATAAAGTCTATTATAATATAGTTTCTGAATTAAATCTTATAACCAAAGAATCATATAAAAAAGAATATATATATATATCAATAAAAGATAATTATTTGACGCCAATTTTAAACAATAGTAAATTTATAGATAAATTAGATAGTTTTTATAAAAACTATAATAAATTATTTAATTATATAAATAATAATCCATATAACATTACAGATAAAACTATTCAAAAATCTTCATTAATATTACCACAAATAGATATAATATTAAATATAACGGATGATACAATTAGTGATATATTAGAATCATTAAAAACATCTAAAGTTACTGAAGATAATTTACATTTAGTTAATTGGATTAATAAAAAATCAGAAATAATAAAAAGAGATAAAACAGGTTGTATTACAAAATGTGAGAATATTAAGACAATTGAGTATAATATATCAATATTAATATCAAAACTAAAATCATTATTAAATTATTTAACAAATAAATTAATACATAATCCTGATTACAATAGCTATTTAGAATTTTTAGATAATAATGTTATTATTTGTTCATATATTATGAAAACAAATATATATATTAAAAATTTAATTAGATTAAATGAAATTATTAATACTTGTGAAAAATTCTCCTGTCATGAAATATTAGAAATTAATGATTTATTTAATAGAAATGATTTTGGAATATCTAAACTGGCTGTATTAGTTGAAATTATTTTTGGTAGTATAATTAGATATGAACAATGGATTAAAATTACTGAAATATTTGATAATTTTATAAATCACAATAAAGATAAATATAAAATACATCAATTTATGATGGGTAAAGGTAAAAGTAGTATAATTACACCTATGTTGGTTGTATTAATTCAAATGTGTTTAATAAAAACTAATCTTAATTCAAATATATATATTATAGTGCCATCACATTTAATTGAACAAACACAGACAACATTTATTGAATATGAAAAAATGTTTAATTTAAAAGAAATAATATTAAGTGATAATGATATTAAATTAAAATTTTTAAACAAAGAATTAAAAGATAATGATATTTACATAATAGATGAGTTTGATTACATGTATAATCCATTACAAAGTAACTTTAATATTATTGAAATAGAACAATCAATAACTATTGATTTAATAGAAGTTGTATTCAAGTTTATCTATTCGATTTTAATAAATAAAAATACACCTACTTATAAAAAATTTAGTGTAGAAGAAGAAATAATGGAAACACTTACAAATTTTAATAAAACATTTATTAAAAATGTATCATTTGGAATGAGTCATATTGATAAAAATAGAATTTGTATTCCATATTTAAGAAAAGATAGTCCAATTGAGGGTTCTAATTTTAGTTCTAATATTATAACTATAGTACTAACAATGTTATATTTTTATAATATTGATTATAAATATTTTATATTAGAATTAGAAGATATTGACTATATATTTAAAAATAAAAATTTACAATTATTACAAGACATATTTTTAATAATAGCACCAAATTTAATAATAGAAGAAACATCTGAAATTTTAGAATTGTATAAGATAATTACGATTGAACAAAAATTAAAAATTACACCAGAAATATTTTTAAGATATTTTAGTTTATTATTTAGTGATTATAAAGAATCATTATCTATAAGAAATTGTTCATTTATTGATATTATTAATAAAAAATCTTATTGGCAGGTTGGTTATACTGGAACAGTTAATATTGATATTAATATAGAACCATTTACTTCTAATAATAATTATAATGACATAATACAAGATCCAGATGAATATAAAAATGTAAGTCAAGCTATTAAAGAATATGAGGAAGTTTTTGTAATAGAAAAAACTGATATAGATAATTTAATTGAACAATTAAATATAACAAGTAATTTGGAAACTATTAATAATAGATTATTGAATTTATTAATTAGTATGGACGTTATAATAGACAGTTGTGCTATATTTAAGGATATAGATAATACTAAATTTGCACTATTATTAAATGCAAAAACAAAAAAACCAGTTATATTTTTATTAAGTGATAATACTAAAAAAATATGTAAGAATGGAGATGTATTTAATTATGAATATTATCCTTATAAAAAAGGAGATGTTATTTATTACTATAGTCAAAAACACATTGTAGGGATTGATTTTAAACAATCAAATTTATTAGAAGGATTATTAATAATAAATGATAAAAGTAAATATACCGATGTAGCACAAGCAATATATAGAATGAGAAAATTAAATAAAGGACATACATGTCATATAGGTATATTTAATAATAAAAGTATTAGAAACACTGGGCAAGTATTAGAATTAATAAGGAAAAATGAACAAGATTTTAATAGAAATAATTTATTATTATTAAATTATCAATATTTAAAATGTTATAACAGAAAGCTAACAAATAATTATTTTGAAGATGATTTAATACCTTTATATAATATAAATATGGAAAGTTCAAGTGTTCTTGATATAATAAATAATAAAATAAGAAATAATGTAAAGCCAGTTTTATCAGATAGATTAATAAAGGATTCATTAACTAAAATAATGAGAAATACACAAGAAGAATTACTTAAAATAATATTTTCAAAAAATACAATAGAGCATAGTGTTAATACTCAAGTGGAGGCAGAAGCTGAAGCAGAAGCTGAAGCTGAAGCAGATGCAGAAACTGAAATTGATATTTCACGAAATTATAGACAAGACTTACAAAATAATTCATTATTAAATTTTAAATATAATCCAATGAGAAATATTATAGAGTTTATAGAGAATTTTGTATATACATCATTAACTTTTAATAATATAATAATACTATTTACATATAATTTATTTAATATGTTTTTTAAAAACAACGATGATACTTTAATTATTATAAGATTATTAGATAATACATCAAATACAGTATATATATTTGAAAATGGATATAATATTGAACATTACATGCCAATAGCACCAATTTATAATAAATATGGATTATTAGTAAATGATTATATTTTTGATAAAGAACCAAAAAGATTGAATATAAATGATACATTCAATATTTCTTTTATAAATGAAAGAAAAGAAAAAATAGATTTTGGAAGTATATTGTTTAATATATCATTAGATAAATTAAAACAACATTATATAAACGATGTTTCTTATATATTTTTATCATTTTTAATATATGATTCCAATGTAGATGTGTTTAATAACAAAAATGTTAGTACGCAATATTTTATAAGAAATTATGAGACAAACGTGAAACGTAGGATATATCTAAATATTCAAGCAATTACAGCCCAATTAAATACAATGGAAAGTAAATATATTGATTATATAAGTGATTATATTAGATCAATACCATTAGATGTATTTTGTGATTCAAAATTAAAAAGTTCAGAATTTAGACCAGAACGTAATATTATTCCTAGAATATTATCATTAACATTTAATAAAGTAATTAGAATATAAAAATAGTTAATACTTAGTAATTATAATATTTATTTTTTATTGTACTATGGATACTAACAACAGTTAATGTTAATGTTTAGAAATCTTCATGAATATCATATACATTATCACGACCAGTATTTAGAACAGCTGCTTTTTGATATTGTGTAGGACGACTTTCAAAGAAATTTGTATGACCGCTCATGCTAATACTTTCCATAAAATCAAATGGATTACTAGTATTCCATATTTTATCATATCCTAAAGTTAATAATAATCTATCAGCAACGAATTCAATATATTTACTCATAAGACCATCATTCATACCTAACAATGATACAGGTAATGATTGACAAATAAATTCTTGTTCTACTGCAACAGCATCTTTAAACATTTCATGAACTATTTCTTGACTTAAATTAGTAGTGCATTTAGTTTTAATTAAACAAGCAAAATTAGTATGCATACTTTCATCACGACTAATTAATTCATTAGAATCACAAAGCCCAGGCATTATATTTTGTTTTTTTAGCCAAAATATAGCAGCGAAGCTACCGGAGAAAAAAATTCCTTCTACACATGCAAAAGCAATAACACGTTGAACATAAGGTGCTTCACTTTCAACCCATTTAAGTGCCCAGTCTGCTTTCTTTTTAATACATTCATAATTTTCAATTGCATTTAATAATTTTTCTTTTTCTTCCTTATCACGAATAATATTATCAATCATTAATGAATAAGTTTCTGAATGTACATTTTCTATCATAGTTTGAAATTGATAACAAATTTGTGCTTCTAATACGGTGACTTCATTAATAAAACGCTTACCTAAATTCATATTTACAATTGTATCACTTGCGGCAAAAAAAGCTAAAACCATTTTAATAAAGTGTTGGGAATTAGATGATAGTTTTTTAAAATCATCATAATCTTTACTAAAATCAATTTCTTCAGCTGTCCAAAATGCAGCTTGCATTTTTTTATACATGTTCCAAATATCCATTTCTTTTATAGGAAACACAGTTAGGCGACTGTGAGAAGGATCATTCATATAGTCTATTGAAGTCATAATATATATTTAATAATATATTTTTATATTAAATTTAATTTTATAAAAAAAATCATAAAAATATAACAATTCAACATATCATTAGTACTAACAATATTAATAGTTTGTAATAATAAATTTTATAACCTATGGTTATTATAATATGGAACCACAATTAATAGATAAAAAAATATTAAAAAAATTACTTCATAAAGGTTATCATCAAACAGATAAAAAATATTATTTTGATAAAACATTAAAATATATGTTAGACTTATTGAAAAATAACTGGTATATAATTCTATTAGTAGTCTTTATTATAATTGTTTTTGTAAATTTATATTTACATAATAAAAAAAAGAAAGAAGAAAAAGAATCTCTACAAAATGTAGAGTATATAAAAGAAGAACCATCTAATGATACTACATTTGGTTATGAAGGAGAATATTATAAAATGTTACCACGTGTAACAAATTCTCCCAATATAGTTCCTTATATGTATTAACCATTGTTTATAAATGTGATATAAAACAAAGGTTAAAATACTTCTATCTTAACATCCTGCTGAGTTTTATATGCATAACATAAATTGAAAATGTCAATGCATTTATTTTTATCTTTTTCAGATAACAAATCATAATCTACATCTTTAGGACCACCACGTTCAGACGTATTAATTATACGCCTATATTCATTGATTAAATAGTAACCCAAACGTTTGTCTTGTAATTTGGTATTAACCATTTTCAATGAAAAAAGAATAAGCATTATATCCAGTTCAGTATATTCTTTTGGCAAGTCATTATATTCAACATTTACATTAGTTTTAATGTTTTGTTTATTTGTAACAAAATAAGGTTTATCTGTATATTTCTCACTGCCATTTTTCTTCCCCCACGATAACCTCCAAACATCATGAAAGATGTTTGCAATACGGATAGCTAACTTGATTTCATCATCACTAAGAAAACTTCCAGTGATTTTATCAATTATCGTCAATACTAGCTTGGTTGACATATTCATATAATATTTAGTAGTAATATATATATTAAATTTCAATTTTTTTAATATATATAAAATAAACAATGGTTATAAAGAGAAAAATTATAATATAATTATATGGAAACAAGTATTTCAATATATAATCAACTCTTAGACGCAATAAATGAACTTAAATATGATGTTTCATCATATAAACAAGATGTAGATAAAAGATTAGAGAGATTTTATATGACTTTACAAAAAGATGATTTATTTTTATTATTTAGCATGGCTAAAATAAAGGTATTTTCTGCTAAAACTGTAGAAACACATGAACTATCATTAAGTTTATTTGGAGAAGATTTATCTTTAAAACATGTTTTCAATAATCAACCAGATGAAGTTAAGAATAATTTATGGACATTATTGTTTAATATATATATTCAATTAGAGAAACATTATAATACACATCAAGACCGTATTCAAGTCTTAAAAGAAAGTATTAAAAAACTTAGAAATGGTGGTAGCACTGAAGAATTTAAATCTGAATTATTAAAAAATATGTTTAATAAAGATGTTAATGGATTAACATCTAATATGTTAGAAGACATTATTGGTTCATTCCAAGAAGTCGTTAGCAATAAAGGTAATCCATTTGAAAACATTATGGGAATTACAGAAAAAATTACATCTAAATATGGTAGTATGATTGAAAATGGTGATATTGAAATAGATAAAATTTTAGGAGGAATGACAAATGTATTAGGAACATCTATTTCTGGAGAAAAGAAGGAAGATGAACCAGTTATTATTGATGAGAATTTTAGCACATCTGCAATAGATGTAGGTAAAGAAGAAGAGGAATCACAAGGTGGTTTTAATATTAAGAATTTATCAAAATTAATGCCTTTAACTAATATAATGAATAAAATGGGTTCTGTAAAATCTAATGACGATTTGCTATCAATTAAACAAGAAATGGATTCATTTATGGAAAAAGAATTAAAAGTAGATATGAATCAATATAAAGAACAATTAGGTCAATTTGAACAACAGTTAAAAGAAATGTCGTTAAAAGATAAATTAGTAGAAGATGTAAATGATGATTTAAATGGTGTAGATTAATGGTTATTAACCATTAGGTTAATACCAAAGGTTATTTATAGGCTTTCGATAACATCAATAATAGGTTTATTAGTAACAATCATAGGTTTATTATTTTGATTTAATATATTTTGAATATTTAAATCAGAAACATTTGGTGATTTTGATTTTTTATTTTTCTCATGTGTTTTTATATATTTTAAAGGTGGAAATCCTGCATTAAAATTACTCAACATAATAATATATATTATAATAATATATATTATTAATCAAAATAAACAACATTAATTGATTTTTTAATTTTATTTTTATTTTTTTTAGTAAAATGTTTTATATTGCAACATTTTCCTTTATTCTCACATTTATATTCTAAATAATCATTATCTCTTAAATTACCTTTAAAATTAATATATAATAAACGATGTAATGCTACTTTTTTCCCATTAAAATAAAAATTTATATATTCTGTTTTATTTGATGTTATATATCCTTTCCATAATACACAATCAACACTATTTAAATATTCACCAGATTTAGCATAAATTCTATTTAAATCTTTTATACCTAATCTTTTATCAAGAGGACAATTATTTCTAATTAAATCAATACCATAAATGGCCATTAATATACTATTTATATATAGAAAATTATTGATAATAAATAGAGTAAATATTTTTAGGAATATTATTAGAACCTTCAAAATCAAATTTAATAAATATAGTTGTGTTTAAATTAACATATTTAGTTATAGTTTTTTCATTAACACTAACAGGTCCTGATGAAAATATATATTTAACTTCATTATAATTATCATATACAACAATAGGATAAGGAAACATATAACTTAATATGATTAATTCTAATATACCATCTGTATTATAATTATTCTTTCTAATTTTAGAAATACCGCCATAAAATATATTTTTAGAAAGTATATCTTTATCTAATTCTATATATTTGCTCAAGTCTTTTTTGAAATTTTCATTATATACATTATTAACCATATAGTCTATCATATTTGCTTTAAATAAATTTGTTAATCTATCTTGTAATTCTGATTCATATCCTAAATTTCTAGATTCTTTATCATATAATGGATTTAATTTCCAATAATAACCATTTACATATGCTCTTATAATACTATTTTTATTTGAAACTATTTCTTGAATAATTTCTTTTCCTAATTGAATCATTTCTGGAGTATCTTTAACAATAATTACATTTTGTTTACCAATTCTTCTTTTACCTAGTTGTGGAATACTTTCTTTTCCAAATAATTCTGTCATAATTTTTTTAATATTAAAGTTAGTAGTTTTAATAATTTTTTGATTAGGTCTATCGCTATATATAGTATAATCAACAATGTCACTAACATAATAATTTTCTTCTTGAATAAGTTCTTTAAATTTAATACCATCGATAATCATTTCTTCTATTATTTTAGAAACATTATTTAATAAATCATTCTTATACATTACAAAATTACATGAATTATTAACATATGTACAATGTAAATTACTATCACATTTTTCTTTTGTTTTATTTGATGAACAATATTCTCTAATATTTGCAATACTATATTTTTTACTATCTGGTATTTGTTTAATAACTTCTAATATTTTATGTGTATTTTTTGATTTATTTTCAATTATATTTAATAATAAAGATAATAATTCCTTTCTCTTAATATTTTTATTAATATTTTTATTTCTTACAATACCTATTATATTATCTCTTAATTTTGAATTTTCATTTAAATATAATGATAGTTCTAATCTAAATAAATTATAAGCCTCATTGCGATATAATCTGTTCTTAACATTTATACTTCTTTCATCATTAGGAATTTCATTATTGATAATAAAATTATCAATTACTTCTTCATTTGATTGAAATTCATAACCTAATCCATATTTTTTAAATGTTTTGGCATTCATATATTCATTTTTAATTGGAACAATCATATTATTCATTAGTGTAATAGATATAATATTATATTCAGATCCTCCGCTTTTTTCTTTAGTGTTATTATAATTAATAACTTTTGGAATATATTCCAACTGTAAGTTAGTATTATCAAATTTGAGTTTTTTAAGTAATTTAACAGTATCTTCTAATGATAATAAATCATTTTGTTTTAATGAACTAATTT
>JACCDO010775866.1_pt1 | contig 43819 bp, 28 predicted proteins | sample 7446101 | NCBI WGS metagenome assembly JACCDO01 (sample SAMN15323440, study PRJNA562643) | freshwater metagenome | isolation source: river surface water | place: USA:Blue River Watershed | collected 2017-08-16 | reverse complement strand
TTTCTAAATCATTTTGGTGTTCATAATCGTAGTCTTGAATGCCTCTATAAAATCCTAAGGATCCCCATCCAATACCAGTAACCTTAAGTAGTCTAATGATACGTTTTTCAATGTGTGGTATATTTTTTACCATTTAACTATTATTATTCGGCTGTATAGCTCTAATATCTTTATATATATATATTTACAAAGCTTGAACCGATTACAATAATAGTTAAAATGTTCTAGGACTAGCTACATAATACATAACTGCTAAATAACAGAGGATTCCTAAAACTAACGATAATAGCCAAATGGGGAGAATTGTTTTGTTTCTGTATCCAATACCAAATTCGCGAATACTTCCGTCTTTATTATAAAAACACGCCGGTTTCATCATTTGGATAGATCCAAAAATAGTAATAAATAATATTATAGCCACGAGGGTGATATTTTGTCTAATATAGTTTTTGTACATTTTGTCCGTCTTAATATATAATTATAACAAATTTTTATAATTATAAACTTTTTATCCACTTTACTCCCTTAAAACCTTTCCAAATGTTTGGCTCTTACTCCCTTAAAACCTTTCCAAATGTTTGGCTCTTACTCCGTTAAAACCTTTTCCAAATATTTGGCTCTTACTCCGTTAAAACCTTTTCCAAATATTTGGCTCTTACTCCCTTAAAACCTTTCCAAATGTTTGGCTCTTACTCCCTTAAAACCTTTCCAAATGTTTGGCTCTTACTCCCTTAAAACCTTTCCAAATGTTTGGCTCTTACTCCCTTAAAACCTTTCCAAATGTTTGGCTCCACCTTTTCTAAAGGTGGATAAAGGTGGATAAAGGTGGAATTAATAATCCTCTTGATAATCATCGTACTCTTCCTCTGGAGCTCCAACACCATCGGTATTTCCATCTAAATAACCTTCATTCATATATTCCATATCGTATACTTCCGCCTCAATTTCTGCCTCCACATCTTGTTGTTCCATATACTCATTTAATAAAATGTCTATATTTTCGTCATTTGCATCCGCATTTTTCTTGCGAATATTTCTCTCCGCTTGGGTCATTTTATCTCTAAATGTTTGTTCTTCGTCGTAGAAATCTTTATCCAATGTTGTTAATCCTTTCTGCATACCTTTACTATACATTCCCAACTTATTGATTTTAAGTATAGTATCGGCATCTCTTTGTTCATCCGTCATCTTTTTAAGTCTATCAGTAACCAAATCCTTTTCCTTCTCTCTTAATTTGAATACTCTATCTTGGATTTCTTCATAGGAAATATCAATGACTTCCTTTTCATTATCCATCATCTCAATAAATGCTAATAATAATTGAGCGGTGTTCTGTCTTAGTTGTTTTTTATTACCGGTCAAGATTCTAGTATCCGTTTCATTTCTAGATGTCGTAGATAAATCAATTTTTGTTTCGGTTTCTTCTAAATATTCAACTGTAAATATATCGGTGATTTCGGTTTTCTTTTGAACTTCTGTAGTAACCATTTCCATTTCATCCGACAAATCAATATAACTAATCAATACCTTTAATAAATAATATTCAAACAAAAACCTGCTTGTTCTTTCATCAAATATGGGTTTGATGGATCTCTCATTGCTAATTCGTATACTTGTGAAGCTAGGTGTCGCATTTGCGATTTTCACTAGATTTTTAGCACTTCTCTGTATGGTAATTAATACATTTTGTAAAGTAGGTGTTCCGTAAAATGGTTTTAACTTTTCATAATAACCGCTGATAAATTTCTTGATTTTACTGGAATGGTTTTTTGAAAACCCATAATAATTTGGAATATGAATATTATCATAGTTGACCTTATTTAAAATTATATTTGGAAATACATTCACAAAATTGTCTATAAAATTTTTGTAAAAATTAACAATATTGTATAATTTATCATCCGAAATCCGTATATTTTCATTTCTATTTGAATTATCTGCCGACCAATTTGATAATTGGGTAAGCGTTTTCGTCATCTTTCTTACTAAACTATTTGTAATATTGGAACCTTTGTTCTTTTGGATAAAATCAATAATTTCTTCCTTCATGGAATCAATATTTCGGATCAAAAAATTGTTCAAATCTTTAATCTCTTTGGTGTAGTTTTCGGTTGCGATATCAAATGAATCCATAGATTTTGTAATCAGATCACGTAATGATTTATCCAACACTTCATCGTTTTCATAATCTATTGTTTCAATTATTTTGACCAATTTTGTAATACATGATATTTCCGGTTTGTCTAATTGAACATTAATAATGTTGTGCTGACTAATAATTTGTAACAATCTCAAAAATTGCTCATTAGTATAATTACGTCCGTCGTCTTTTAATTTCTGTATAATACGATCTAATGAATCATTTGGATTAATTAGTGTTGCCTCCGGTTTATTCGTACATATGGGCAATAAATCTTCTGATATAGGAATGAGTGATTTGAATTTACAAAAGTATATAAATGCCAAATAAATAGTCTTTTCGTTAAATTCATTGTTGATAGATGGATATTTGTTTTTGGTATTTAAATTGCTATAGAATATTCCTGCTTCAGAGTAGCTATTTATATCTTCCATCATGTTGGACAATTGAGTAACAATGTTATTATACTCGGCAATTCTGGAGTCTCTAGATATAAAATAATTTACAGTAGTTTCATTTTCATTACTATCGCAACACGCGTTTTCTAAATAAGGCTCGTTTCCTGAAGTATGAAGTAACAATCTATTTTTTTTAACAATTTCCTGGATTTTTTCTACGATCGCCAGAGAGAATTGAATAATTTTTGAATCAATCACCATTAATTTTTCACGCTGATTAATTGTTCCAGCGCGTAAATCAGACATGAGTGATTTTTTAAACTCAGGAGAAATATTGGCCAATTGTTTAATCTTGAAATTCATCAAGGGCGGTAAAAATTGAGTCCATTTGGCAATGTCATGATCTTCTGGAATTTCGGTGCTTGGATTGGTTAACAAATATTCAGTTTTCTCTTCAAATTTACGCTTGACATCTGGAACAGGTAATAATACATCATTTATCACGCTTTTGATTTTGTTTATTATTGCTTCTTGTTTTTTACCCTTCAAAACATTCCATGGTTCGCCGGATTCTCTTATATCATAGGCAACACATCCTAAATAGGTTACGCTACTAAAATCTCCTGTGCCTTCAAATGGATACCCTGTAAAAGAACGCACACAACCGGGATGTGTTTTTCTAGTTTTAACCGATGGTATTGCCGTTTGAACCGCTATTAAAAAGGCACCCAATGTATAATACAGCAGAGAAGTATTGTAAAAATCCTTATAAGACATCATTTTTTTACCCTTTTCAGCCATTTCTCGTATCATTTGTTTATAATCACTCTCGCTTTCTACGGTGTTTCTAATAGAGTCTAATACACAATTCATAACAAACTCTTTTTGCGGCTCTATGTTTATACCCATAGCCACAGAAAGGGCGTTTATAATATTATTAATCATTATCGTATCCGGAGTAGTATATTTGAGTTCTCTTTCCGCGGCGGCAGAAACAATCTTGTTACCCGCATCTTCTTCCATGATAGCTCTAGTAGACACCTTGAAACCCTCATCATATCCTTCTTCAAAATCAAAATTAGTTGGACAAATAGGCCAACCACTGTGCTCATCACACCACCAATCACCGTCATCACTTTGTTTACCTATTTTGGATTTTACTATTTCCAAATATTCCAGATAACCATATTGTCCTTCCACTACAAAAGATTCGGCCAAATCATATTTGAACGATGGTAATATGGGCACATGTGTTTTAATACAGTATAACCAATGAGGTGTTTCTAATTCGCTTAAAGGCCCTAAGCCGGGTAAACCTTTTCTGGTATATGTATTTACAAATTTAATAATGTCGTTTTGTTTTTTTACAAAATCCTTTTGACTCAAAATTAAATTTAATAATTCTTGGTAAGGCGAAATAGGACGTATATTTTTATCATCCTCTGAACCGGCGCCTAACTTATATTTTTGGTTATTATATTTCAACATATTAGTGGTTTCTAGTTTTGTTAAAACCGCTATAATAGATTTTAAATAATTAAATTTGTCTGTTACGGACCTTTGGTATTCCTCTTTTGACATTTTATATTTGGCGTCAAATTCACTAATTACATTCTTTAATAACAATGTTTGTAATCCTAATTCATTTTCTTTAATAGTTTCACATTTATCATCGTTGTTACCCGTAACACTGATACATTGTTTTTGAATATCACATAAAATAGTAGATTCGTCGGAGTTGATTTTTTCTTTATTCAGTTCAGGGTCTAGTTCCCATTTATTATTTTTACGAACGTAAAAATCCACTTCTTCGGCAGAGTTTTCATTATAACCTTTATACAATACCGCATATTGGCCCTCTACGACTCTTTTGAGACCATCTATTAATGTATTTGCTTGATATTCGGCTTCCGATTCAGTGAATTTTTTCTTTTGCATGAAATCCTTTACAATGTGAGCTCTTAATTCTTCTGGCGACATTGACATAACTTCTTTTCCATACACTTCTTCTAGTATACCATAATTTGTTTTATCGTATTTTTTGTCAAAATAAATGGTTTTATCATTGTCGGCGTTCATTTGTTCCAGAGACGTATAATATTTGGCAATGATGGTAGGTTTACATTTATCATCCGCAACCTCCTTCTTTAATTTATCGTCTAATTTTTTCTTTTCTTCTTCAAAAAGATTGGAGAATTCGCTCGGAAACATTAGTGGAAAACTTTGAACGGAAAGTGCGGCGGTATATAGTTTCATGTAATCTCTTATCATCATTTTACGTATAATTTCGGAATTGGTAAAGGTTGTCTCTGGATTATACATATCATAGCCTTCTGCAATGACTTCATTTCGCAAATTTTTATTTAATATATCAATAATTGAAAACGCTTTGGATGGTATCAATTGTTGTCTTGCGCTTAATTGACCGATCTGTTTGAATATGCGTGATTTTTCAACGAATTCCTTATTATACTTGGAAATTTGACCATCTATAAATTCTACAATTTCTTTATATTGCATAAATGTTAGGTCATCTGTATATATTAAAAATGGCTCCAAATAGGAAACAACGTCAACAATGGACAATTTTCCGACAATATATTTCTTCATCAAATTAAACAATATTTTGGTTTTAGGTATCAAAGCCTTTACAAATTGATTATAAATATCAATCTTATTTACACCTTTATCTTCATCCTCATTTAAATTCAATACAAAGTTTTTGATATTGTTTGCGAAATTTTGCTCATTAAATTCCAGTTCTTTTTCAAAACTATCAATAAAAATATTATTGACATTTGTTTTCTTCTTAAGGAGTTGCCAATAATTTAAAAATGTAAGATTCAAATTTGCCTTGTCTAAAATGTTTGTTCCTGGTAAGTTTATTTTTGAAAATCGCATAATAGGTTCTGGCAATGTTAAAAAGGATTTAATGGACATTTCGTCATTGTTGGATATATTCGTCCTTATTGTAATCAGCTTTGCGCCGGTGGAGTCAACTGTGTCTAATTTTGTTAATGACGTGTTGTATTTTTGAATCACAAATCGGCGATTTCTAATTGAATTGCTATTGAAAATAGACGAATACATTTCTTCCAAATTATCAACAATAGTATTAATATCGGCAAGAACCGCCTTTTCGCCAACAATTCCGGCATTTTTTTCGTCTCCAGCGGATTCAAACGGAGTAAAATATGGATTCAATTCCGCATATAGGGATGCGTATTTGTTATGCTCAACCGGTAAATCATTGGATTTGTAATTTTCAATTAATGAATCAATATTAATAACATCTCTATCTAGATCCAAATCTATAATGTCATTATTTTCGTCGTCTACACTATTTACGTTATAAACCTTTTTAATGTTCTTTACTACTGGCAAAATCCAATACAAGTTTACTTTAAAATTTGAAAAATACTCTGATAATGGTTTATATGTGGCCTCTTTAACTAATGCGCTTTCTACATTTCCATATTGGTCAAAATAGGAAAAATGTTCTCTCAATTGTTTAAAACGGTCAATCATAATATGGATATTATTGAGAACACGAGGTGTTCTTTGCGCGTTCGGTATCGTGGAAAGCAATTCGTCTAATAAATCACTCACCTGTGTTTCAATACTATATCTTTGGCTTTTAGAAGTAACGTCTACATATTGAACAATCGGGCCAAATTCTTCGTCGCCAAATTTTACTTGGTCTGCCCGAATAATAAATTCACGTAACTGATCTTTAATATCTTTCACTGGAACCGATAGGCGTAAAGTTTCGGGTTCTACAAATTTTTGTTCCATTTGTAATTCGGGTATTTCGTCTAAATGAGCTATTTCTTCCTCTTCACTAGCAGCGGCCTCTGTTAATGGTTCGCTTGGTTTCTCTCTAATTTCAATCATTTCAATAGGTAGATTTTCGGGAATACCTTTGTAATCAAAATTTAAATATATAACATCACCGTCAATTGTTTTAATTTCTATCATATCATTTTCTAAATTGGTAATCTCGCCGCTAATGATAACCGGAAATTCACCTCCGAAATAAATATTGATCCATTTTCCTGGTAATAATTCATTTTGTCGGGCATAACTAGGACTATCACTGCGACTCAAAATGGCAATACGGGTTATATTTCCATCACCAATCGTCCCTTCAGGAGAAATAGATAATCTAATTCTATTCATGGATTCGGTGTTAATTAAAAAAGCCTTTGCTTTATCAATATAATCTATTATAAAAGTGTGGTCGTTTAGTTCATCGTTTACTGGATTGGTAATATGAATCACATCTCCTAATTGGAGCTCTAATATGGTATCGGATGGGTTTGGATTTTCGTCTAAGGATGTATTTGTGTCTGTTTCTTCTTTTGGAACATCTTTTATTTCTAGAGTTGGGTTGGGTTCTGAATCTGATTCTTCATCATTTTTTTTAATATCCTCTAGATTCTCTTCTTTGGGTTTATTTTCGTTTTCACTATTTGTTGACATTTTGTTTCTATATTTATACTAGAAATTTTTATACTTAAGTAAAAATATCAATAAATATAGTTTAAAGACAAGTTGGTAATTATAAATATTAACAAATGGCTTGTGTAAGATATATTTTGTCTAATATTTCTGGGTTTAACGATATTATCAAATGCGATGAAAAAAGTGTGTCAAATATACTAAAATTAAACAAAGTGGAATGTAGAACATCAAATAATTCCACCTATAGAGTTATTAGATACGATAAAAATTTTTTAAATGTTGACCTTATTCCTAGTTACGGTTTGTGCCGTTCGGTTGTAGTTAACACCTGTGATAAAGTAGTCAGTTTTGCGCCGCCTAAATCAATTCCGACAGATGAATTTATAAAAAAATATTCAGAAGACGCTACGGGTATTGTCGCCGAAGAGTTTGTGGAAGGCACTATGATTAATGTGTTTTGGGATGACTCTATAGGAGTTTCGGGTGGGTGGGAAATTGCCACACGAAATACAGTAGGTGCGACTTCTAGTTTTTATAAGGGTCCTAGAGCACGAACTTTCAGGGAAATGTTTTTAGAGGCGGCAAAGGAAAACAATTTACTATTGGATAATTTGGAAAAAGAAAATTGTTATAGTTTTGTGGTTCAACATCCAGAAAATAGAATCGTTGTTCCATTTAAAAAACCGCAATTGTATTTAGTTGCCGTTTATTCTATAAAAAATGAAGACGATAGTATATATGTAAATGTCCATGATGTCCAAGATTTTAGAGATATATTTTTCGCATTGAATACGACAGTGATGTTTCCGAAGATTTATAAATTTGATAAATATTCGGATTTAATTGATAAATATGCATCTATGAACACTTCTTATGAGATTGTAGGCGTTGTTCTTCACAATAAGAATACCGGCGAAAGGGCAAAAATTAGAAATCCAGTTTATGAGCAAGTTCGCAATTTGAGAGGTAACCAACCAAAACTCCAATATCAGTATTTAGCTCTAAGAAAAGAAGGAAAGGTAGGCGAATTTTTAAAATTTTACCCAGAAAATAAGCGAGATTTTTCTGGATTTAGAGACCAAGTACATTTATTCACCAATACATTGTTCAGTAATTATATTGCGTGTTATATTAAAAAGGAAAAACCATTGATTGAATTTTCAGAACAATATAGAACTCATATGTATACGATCCATCAGAAATATTTGAATGAGCTTAGAGAGCAAAAATTATTTGTCACAAATACTGTGGTGCAAAAATACGTGAATGATTTACATCCTTCATTATTAATGTATTGTTTAAATTATCAAATGAGAAAAAGAGTGGTAGATACTGTTGCCGCCGATTATGACATATAGATATTATAAACCATTGATAATAAATACATACAAAATATGATTTGGAAATGTGGTGACATGATTTTTCTATAATCAAATCTGTAGGTTATGTCGTAAATATAAAATGAATATAATAGGAAGGTAGGAATACAAATAAAATAAGACACATGCGTGGTTCTATTATTTACTATAATGAGTGACGCAATTCGTAACGCATGATTTGTATGATAAAATAATTCGTATGAAATACGGCTGGGAAATAAATCAGTAATGTCATTGACGTTTTCGGGTTCTGTTCCGAGTATATAATGTGGGTTTTCGTATTTTTTTATTAGGTAAGAAATGATACATTCGTCTTTACATACGACCCAAGAAAATGGAATAACGACGAAACTAACTGCGTATAATTTATCGCATAAAACGTGTTTTGCGAATATAAAACCGTATATGTTTTCTATTATCATTCCGCATAAATGAATGACCCCTACATATTTTGATATGTTTGAATTAACTTTCCAGTTCATTTGATTATACACCTTTGGACATTTAAGTTCGCACAAAAATACGAAATAAATAATCCAAAGTTTAGGTTTTTCATACCTTATGTATATTTTGTTTATAGCAATTCGGTAAAACTGCTTGATTACTTTTTATTTCTCTACATAGATAACTTGGTCTTTCTAAGTTATTTATTGCTTGGTATGCTATCTTGTAAATATTTGATGAACCATTGCGGTCTCTATTCCATAGCCCACAACCGCTCTTACAGCGTAGTAGCCCATGAACCAGCCGCATTTCATGTTTATTTGGTCTTGGATTCTTTCGCACCATAAACTTTTCACATATTCCACCATGACAATTCGAACATTTACAACTGCTTCTAAACTCATCTACCAAATATACTTTGTATTTATTCTTTCTAAACAAGGTTCTTATACCGATTCCTAATGTTGGTTCTTTGTATTTCATTTGTTGCCGTTGTTCCCAATCTCCAATACAAATAACTACATTTTCAGGATTACCATACATCTTCCTAAAATCACGAATCATTCTTTGTTCGTTGCGTTTGATATTGATATGTCTTCCAAACTTCAAGTTACGAAATAATTGTTTCGCATAAAAATCAAATAGTATGTGGTTTATTCTATTTTTTTCATTTATGTAGGTTTTGAACTTACTGATACAAAGTGTTTTTCGATTATACAAAGATAACTCGGTTTCATAATCAATGACACTTTTACCTTGTATTTTATTAGTTTTCATTCCCAATATGATATTATTGTATTTCTTCATCTTAGTTTCTTTCCTTCGTTGATTTTGTGAATACCGAAACACATTCGCAGCTTTGGAATCATCATCCACACAATAAATCAAATCTTCTTTACCAGGGTCTATCCCAACAATCTTCTTATTTTGTAAAGCAGAATAATCAACCAATTCATCAATATACAATTCACGAGACACACCTTTATTCGCACTCGGTAATCGCTTTCCTACTAAATCATCGCGAATAAACAATATAGAAACACCTACTCCATCCGTAGATATCATATGATGAAATGAAAAATCTGTTTTACGAAACACTTTCTTTTCTGTGCGGAAAAAGAACTTCCATATTTTATCTTCGTGTTTCTTGGTATTGCCTTGATTGTTATAATCACTTTTCTTTCCTTGTTCTTTTCGTAAAAGCAAATATACTAATGTAATTGTATCCAACCGAATATAACCAGGTGATATACTACTTCGTAATGGAAAAACATTACTGATTGTTTCCTCGTCATTTTCAACTTGTTTCATCATAGTAATCATACAAGGAAAATAATCCATTGGACTACATTTCAAATCATAATAAATACTTTGTTTTTGAAACTTTTCCTTATTGGGAAGAATATGTTTTTTTTGCTGGTTAATCCATGTATGATAAGATGGATTTGAAGTATAATGAACTTTATTATCCACATTCAACAAATCATTCTTTATTTTTCGTAAGGTTTGTTCCAATTTTCTAATTCGTGATTCTTTTTCCTTTTTGGTATGAAATATTTTTCTTATCCTTTCAATTAGCATTTTCTTTTTCCAAACAACATTTACAAATCGTTCCACATAATCAACATAATGTGATTGAATATTATTTTCATACATGGTTAGTATATCTTCACATAAGTAGGAAAGCATATTACTCATGTATTCATAATCTAATTGCTCTGGTTGTGTATATGGTTTGTAATGTTCATTGTAAAATGATATAAGTTTTTCTTGGAGTTCTAATGTTTCAGTGTTGGGTTTTCTGCCTTGATTGTTATGTTTTTCTCCACAAACAACCTTCATTATATTCAAAATAAGCACTTTATCAATAACTGGTAAATTATGCGAATAGTTATCGTAATGGTGGATAAGATACAATTTCAGAAACTGTAAAGTATGAATAACGATTTTATGTGCCTTGATAACCACATCGTTAATTTTCTTAGTGTTTATTTCAGGATGTTTCAGTATGCTTTTCAGCGAGGTCTTGGTGGATTTGAAAAACTCGGGTGGTTTTTCTTTTGGAGTTTCCATCCTATACATTAGACAAAGAAAATATTTTAAGTTCTTTTCTTAGAAAAACAATTATTCCTAAATATTTTGATTTCCAGATTTTTCCTTTTCTAATTTTTCTTTTCTTTTTTGATATGCCCTTTTATTTCTTTCCTTAATTACATCTTTAGGGACTACATAATTGGTTTTTTCTTTGTATTCTTTTACTTTTTGTTTGATTTCTTCTTTATTTTGTTCATAATAAAGTTTTTTGCTTTCTGGCGCTGTATATTTTTTAAGATGTTCTTTAATTGCTTGTAATTCATGCTCTAATTTAGTATTTTTTTCTTCTAATTCTTTAATTTTTTCTTCCATTATGATACAATTATATAATAAAAATATTTATATAATTTTTTATTATATTTTGTGCGAACTTAAATGTCCAAAGGTGTAATATAAAAAAATTTTTATATTATATTCGTTTTTATATTACAAAATATAATGTTACATATCCAGGAACAGTTTTACATAAAGTTTGTTATGTAGTATTTTGACCCCCCTAAATTGCTTCGTTTGTCTTATCCACTACTACATTCTTGGCAATATTCCGGATAATCTTATCCTCCTTTTCCAAGTCATTGTTACCAGAACCACCCATGGATTCCACAATCAATTTATTGTATTGGTCGGAATATTTGGAATGGTATTTGATACAATCGGGATGCAGCTCCTTGAACTTGAGTAACAATCGTTGATTTTTTGATGCTACACGTTTTATAAGTTTACGAATTTTACTTTTCTCATCATCCTTTTCCCATTTATTTTCATCTTTAATGTAAATTGTTTCTCTCTTTTTATCGGTGCAATGAACCGGTCTTTGAGTCACGTCTAGTTCTTTCAAATTTTTTACAATAATGTTAGAAATGCCTTCTACATATCCCAATTCTCCCACGTTTTCTAAGTCACTCAACTGTAGTTGAATAGATTCCACAAAATCCATAATATTCATGGCATCTTTACATGTTTCATTTAAAAAGAATTGAAGATTAAAAGCTTTATTATGTGAATTAGTTGTGTTATGACTGTTGTTAGTAGTTCCATTTTCTATTACCTTCATCATCATATTTTGCTGTTCTAATACTAAATTTTTCATTTCAGAATTTTCTTTCATCAAATATTTCATAAATTCTTTAAGTTCGTTTATTTCATTTTTTTGTGTTATTTCTAAACCTGCCAAAGAATGTGTTTCATTTGTTGAATTTGTATAATCACATTTACCATTATTTTTGTGCCTCCATAAACCGGAATGGTGTTTGTATATATTACCACACTCACAAACATATTCATTTATATGTTCGGCGTTTTTTATATGAGATTTTGTATCATTTTGTATCATAGACGCGTGTTTTATATGTTTAGGTCTTATTATATGTCTTTCCCAGTCGCATTTTTTACTACATTTGAAGTCACACATACTACACTCAAAAATTCGGGCGTTTTTTTGCGCTTTTTTTGTATCATTATGTATCATATAATAGATATAGAAAAACGCCTAAATCTTTTTTCCGGAAAATATTTTAAAATTTGTCGTAACAAAATTAGAATTATTTTTTTGGTAGCCAGATGCTAATTTTCAATTATGCAGCGAAAATTTAAAATTTAGCTATAAAGTATTTTCACTTTTCAAAAATGGACAAAAAAAATGTCCAATTTTCATTTTTCAAAAAAACTTTCCCCAAAAAATTTCAAAAATCGTTGCTACATGTGTAGGACCGGTTTTTCGTGTGTTTTTCGGGACATCCCTTCATTATGTAGTATTTTTCGCTAAATAACATAAAAAGGTTTTACAATATTATGTATAAATGGAATTTGTTTATTTATTTCTTCGTGGAAGCGAATGGGAAGATATAATTGTATTTTTATCAGAAGAAGATGCTATAAAAGAATCAATCAACTACCCAAATCACCGGGTTGAAATTTTTTGTAAAACCGACAAATCAGGATATAAACCCACCTATAATCATTACAAAAATGGTGTTCTTATAGAAAACAATAAAATGTAAAAAATTATACATTCAATACAATTTCTAATGGATTGTATTGAATTTTACGAATAAAAAATGTTTATAGTAAAGTAATGTAACAAATAAATTATAATTTAACCTTTTAGTAATTTGGTAAAGTCTTTTCTAAGTTTTGTATAAATTTCTATTGCACCGTCGCTACACTCTTTTAAATGTCCTTTTACGGTGGATTTTTCAACAGGTTCTTTATAAGCTAAGCGAATAATACTATAAGTATCGTGAGGATGCATTTTCTTAAATCCACAAAATGTCAACATATTTGTTTCATAAAATTTCTCGTATAAGAAGTATTCTAATACTTTTCCAATAGTATAATCTTCATTTTCTAAAATAACATCGTAACTATTTGCCATAGTATTTTCTGAATTTTTAATTTCCAACTCATCTTTTTCAATGATGGCATTTAGTTCATTTAATTTTGAAATTAAAATTTTACACGCCAAATCTACGAGTTCGTTATTAGTATAAACTCCAATGGTCTGCACGCCAAAATCAAAACTATCCTTTTTGAAAATGCGTTTGGCGTCTAATAATTTCCAATTTTCGGTCTCAAAATTAATTTCCTGTTCATTTTTACCCTCGTCTTTCCATTTTTGAATTTTTCTCGCCAATTCCGCGTCTTGGGCGGCAAGGTCTCCCGTGAAACCATATGAACAGGTGGAAACGGCATTAAACATACCGTCTTCTTTGGCACTTCCAATATCAAATTCACACGTTAAATGTAATTTCTCACCTGGAATATCATCTGAAACTCTAGGTCGTAATCTTACAAAGTCAATAAAATACCCAGTCATATCATCGGCTGGGAAAATTTCTCTGGTTTTTTCTTGAGGTAATAATTTACCAGTCACCAAGTCCTTTACAGTAAAATGTTCGCTCGTAACAAACATTGTTGTATCTGTATTATTTTCCACATTTACTTCCATGATGTAATTTTTTAGTGGAAAATCATCAACGTCTTTAATGTGAATTGGAATACAACTCAAACGTTGTTTAATAATTTCATTATTTAGACGACTAGTGTTGGTGATAATATTACATTTATTTTGTTCATTTGGCGAAGTTCTAAAAACAACTAATGGAATATCAGTTAATATTGTTCTTCTTAAGGCGTTTGCCAAACTTACGTTTACACCACTCAAGGTGAAACCAAAAGAATCGTCATCAGTCGCAAGAGGTTCAAGATTGGGGTTCATAATGTCTAATATAAGTTTATATTTAAATTGAAAAATATAATCATTTTTTTTTATAAATGAGTTAAATATAAATTAGAATTAAACAAGTATATAGTAATATGAGTTGTATTTTATATTATAGTAAATACTGCGAAGTTTCCAAAAACTATTTACAAATTTTATCCAAATCTACTTCACAAAAAGACATTCATTTTATTTGTATTGATAAGAGAGTTAAGGAAGAAAACAATAAAACCTTTATAATTTTAGAGAATGGACAAAAAATCATTCTCCCAGAAAATGTCACACGTGTTCCGGCGTTGTTATTATTGAATCAAGGATATAAAGTGTTATATGGAGAGCAAATTTTAGAACACTTGAGACCACGACAGGAAGTGGAGGTTAGACAAGCAACGCGAAACAATATGGAACCCATGGCGTTTTCATTCGGAGGTGGATTTGGTGATATAGTGTCGGACCAATATAGTTTTTTAGATCAGGCGCCAGAAGAGTTAGAAGCCAAGGGGAATGGAGGAATGCGACAAATGCATAATTATATGGATTTAAATAGCGCTTTTAGCGGACAATTATCGCAATATGGTAGCGAGGATACGAACACAACTATTCGCGGAGCGCAGAAAATAGGTGAAGACGCCTCAAATCAAGTAATGGAAGACCGAATCCGTAAAATGAAAGAGGATCGTGATGCGGATATTAGAAGTATTACGGGAAATAGACCACCATCTAGCTTTTAATTCATCTTTGAGAAAGGTTATAACGGAGAAACTTTATAATTAAAATTATATAAAAAACATAATAAAAAGAAAATAAATAATTATGTAAATGTCTAATATTTTAACCGCTTTTAATGACCATTTCATTGAATTCATTAACGATGTTCATTTGGTATTTCCAGAAGACGCCGATATTTTGTCGGCTAAAAATGCCCTCATGGCTATTCGTAAGGCAAACCCCAAAATGATTGTTAAAATTTGGAATGCCTTTATTGTCGGTAAATATAAAAGCGAAATAGAGTCTGGAAATTTAGATTTTTTTATAAATAAAGATTATTCCCAAGATGTATCCAATGCCGCGAATTCCGACAAAATAATGGAGTCTATTGATAGATTACGCGCGCCTATTAAAAATATGAGTTCAGAAAACCAGGCAAAAGTGATGAAATACATTCAAAACTTGACAAAATTGGCTGAATTATGTGAATAAATAATTATACCACTTGAACAATACTTATTGATTACAATATTTCAATGAATAAGTATTTAGATTTCTTCTGACGGGGTGACAGTAGACGCGACCTTTTCTTCGGCTTCAAATGTAACATTGCTACTAGGCGAAGGAGAAGGAGGAGCTACTTCCACAATTGTCCTGAGTTCGTTATATTTCTTCATAATGGTTTCTATATTTAAATTATTTATAATGTCCTTAAAATCTGTGTGGGAAAAAAACCACCAACTGTCAATATTAAATGGTCCCTCTTTTTTAATGGATTGATTATATGCCTCCACATAACACATTAACAATATGTAGGTGTAAATAAATGTTTGGAAACTATCATTATTCACTTCTTCACACATGTCAAATTTTTCAAGATACATGTTATAATCTGCTTGATAATCCTTAAACAATTCTTTCAACTCCGCTGTTTTTAAGGGTTTATCGGCTTCGTTTACATCTTCCAGCTGCACCCGAATAATATTATCAACAAATCGTATTGTATCTCTGAAATTTGAGAAATCAATGCTAACAATATCAAAAATAAGGTCTTGTTTTTTGGTCTTTCTTTCAGTTTCCTTTGCGTCCTTTAATTCGGCGAGTTCTTGTTTTGCCTTCTTTCCACGGGCAACACTTTGTATTTTGGTGGCGGCTTCTTCTTTTATCTCATTTTCCTTCGCCTTCTTTAATTCGGCTACTTGTTTTCTAGCCTGCTTTCCACGGAAAGCAGTTTGTATGTCTCTTGCCGCCAATTTTCTTTCAAATTCAGGTAATTTTGCCATAGCTTCCTCATAATCATTTTCATATTCGCGTTCTTCACCGGGACTTAATGCATTTTCTATTTTTGTATTTAAATTTTCTAGCAATGCTATTTTATCTTCTTGAAATTTTCTAACTTCTTTGTCGGTTTGTCGTTGGTTTTCTGAAATAATACTATTTATTTTTTCTCTTAAAGAATTTATATTTTCCGGTGATAATTGTTTCAATTGTTCTAGAGTAGTTGACTTCAATGTTTTTGGAATGTTTTTGGCTTCTTCATTGGACCATGACCCGTTTTTATTGTATACGGAATCCATTTTTTCCAAAGAATCCAACAAAGTTTTATAATCTTCCTCAGGACCTCCGCCAATTTTATTCGCAGAATTTTTACGCGTATATTTTTGTTTTTTATATTTATTTCTATTTAATGTCTTGACATTTTTATTTTTACCTTTACCCCTATTTTTTTTCGTATATTTTTTATTTCTTTTATGTTTGACCGTATAATTCTTTTTACGATAATTACCGCCCGCCGCTACATCTTTAAACATGTAGTCTATATTCTTGACCTTTTGATTAGGGTTTTCTGAAAAATACAATTCAAAATATACATATTGAATCCAATCAATATTGCCACCATTTTTCTTTTTATCGTCTGTAGAGATATATTTCCCAGAAGGATTCAAAATTTTATTACTTAATATCGTCTGGCTAAATTTCGTCAAATTATCAGCTTGACTTCTAAAAAAATCACCATTTCGGATACCAGTAAATTTGTATATACAACATGCCTTAATAAATGTAGCGGTGACTTGGTTTATTTTATCAAAAAATTTGGTATACGGTAATGCCTCTACAGTTTCGCCAATAATAGGTGCGCTTTCTATATTGGCAATTTTCGTGTTAAAATCCGCCAATTTGAAGATAGGGACAGACATTATATTTTGTTCTCTATTTTTTGAACACATATTCACCTTGATATTTGTTTCTACATTCATTAACGTAGAACCATCCCATAGTTCCAACCAATTTTTAGACATTTTTATTTCGGGATTTGGTCTACATTGGAAATTAAAAATAACATTTAATAATTCAAAACAGGCCTTGTGATGATGTTTTATTTGATTGATTGGGCAAAATTTTACAATATAACCTTCTAATATTTTCCAGAAGGATTTCATATTGTAACGCTGTAGAGTTAAAACGGTTGGAAATCTTCTAGGCAAGCCCACATTTACATCTAAAAATTGTGTTTTCATTTCATATTCATAACCAGCCACTATAAAACCTAGATATCCAATATGCTCAGAAGTAAAATCGGTAATGGCATCTAAAGCCTCCTGACCGAATTCATTAAAGGTTCCTTTTACCTTGTCTTTTGCGCCGGCAATAGAATAGGCCTCGTCTATAAATACTACTTTGCCTAGACATTGTGTTAACTCGCTGTATACTTTTGGCGCGGTTTGGCCAGTATATGATCCTACTATGTCAGGTTTTTTAACGTCCCTTCTAGTTCCTATCGTTAAAAATCCGGACCATTTTAGAGCTTCACCAACTATATCGGCGGTATAACTTTTACCGACGCCAGGGGTTCCCATCAGAACTAAATTGAAATAGTCGTATGACGGTATTACGTTGATGTGTTTGTCCGAATTAGGGTCTTTCACATAAGCACGTAAATAACTAACAATTAATGTAGATATCATCATCCTCCATCTAGGAACAGAGTCCAGTTTTTTACAAATTTGAATAAATTCGTATAAATTATTTTTCACATAATTTGTTTTAATATTTGTTTCAATAAAATAATCTCTTGGACTTATCGTCATACCTTCCACAGGAATATCTAAATCAGCAAAGATATTTTCTAGGAATTCATCGTTTTTTTGTAACATAGCGTTTCTATTTTTTTCCTCGTCTGCCAATTCTTTATCTATATTGGTTCCCTCTTTTTTTAAATCAGCCATTTCTTTACCAGTTTTCTGTAAATTGTTATTTATGTTTTCTAGTAAATCGGATGCGTTTTTAACATTTTTATTCATTTCATCTATATAATTATTTAAATTATTAACGCAATTGCTACTACTGTTTACCAGAGTTTCACCGCTAGCTTTTAGAGAATTTAGTTTTTCTTTTATGTCTTCACGAAGGGAATCCTTTTGGGCGTTGATTGCCGAAATATCATTAACAGTGTTTTTTATGGCACCGCATAATTCACTAATTTGGGGTGTAATCGCATTATTGACGTTTTGAGTTTGTTTTTGAGCTTGTAGGAATAAATCGTTTACCTTTTGATTATTCGCTAATGATGGTGGCGGATTATTGGCTGATGGGTTAGGAACAACTGGTTGTGTCTGAACTGGTTTGCCCTTCATAATTCCATTTACATACTGGTCAGTAGTGTTATAACCACTATTTAAATCGCCTGTGAAGGGTGCGCCATTTTTATCATACACTATTCCATCTCCTTTATATTGTGCATATATGTCACCATTCTTATTTGTAAACACACCTTTGTTCCTGAACCCGTTTTGATATTCACCTTCAAATTTAGAACCATCTTCATATGTTGTTATACCATTCGTTTTTTTTCCATTTTCTACTTTTCCGATATATTCGCTTTTTTTTCCATTAATTAACTTAACCATTTTGCCACTACCATTTGGTTTATCATCAACCCATTCACCTTCATATTTATTCCCATTGGTAGAAGTAAAACTACCTTTACCGTTTGCTTTTCCATTTATAATTTCACCTTCGTATATGTCGCCATTTTTATATTTAATAATACCGTTACCGTTAGGTATTCCGTTGGAATCCACGTCACCTTCGTATTCAGAACCACTAGCAAGTGCTACTTTAGCACCGCCGGTTAATATATTTGAAGAATTATACTTCATCATATTCATATAGTTTTCTAGTTCGTTAATTAGAAGTAAATCATTATGAGAAATGGTAGAAGGATTGTTTAAACACCTTTGAATCGTTAATATTAAATTAAGAAATAGAAATATAAAATAAGGATTCGTAATGCTATTTTTTTCCAAATATATAAATGTATTTGTTACGTTTGAATAATTATTGGTGACCTCTATTGTAAAACGCACATCGTCATTAGCCCCTCTTCCTCCGCTAAAACCATGGTCTTCTTCTTCTGTATTCTTCTCTTCAATGACTTTATCATATTTTCGGGAAACGACTCCAGGAATAGAATTTTGAATTTGTTTAATATTTTCTTCGTATTCTTTTATCAATAAAATATATTTTATAGTTTTGTTTCTATCATCATAATCCTGTTTCATTACGTCTTCTTTTTTGCTTCCTATTTCAGAATAATACCCTTGAATCATTTTATTTAACTCGTCTGTCGGAACCTTTTTAGCAATACTGTGATTTGTGATCATATTCCCAATGTTTGTTATTTGTTCATCCTGAATTGTTAGATCACTTATAAAGTTTTTTTTGTTGTCGGACTGTTTTGATTTCATTAATTTGTTTATGGAATCTATTTTTGTTTCATAAAATAAAACCAAGTTATTAGAATAATTTACTAAATCTTGGACAACGTCTTTATGATATATAACTTTATTTATGTAGCTTTTATTGATTTGCCATTTATTATTTTCAGGCGTATCATCTAATTCATCATCACTATCTTCATATTTAAATTCTTCTATACTTGAATCCATATTATATATATTTAGACAAATTTAATTTATATGTTTAGACAAATTATATATTTGTCTAAATATATATAAAATGTCACAATCACAAACATTAACTGCCACAAAATCAAAGGGAAACAATTTTACTTATGTTGCAACAGTTACAAAAAATACAAATGATATTGAATCTTTAATTCAAAAACATAATTTAAATGAATCAATGGACAGGAAACAAGTAATAAACGCAATTCTTAACGATGTAATAAATGACTGGCTTGCTGATGCGATACAACATAAGGCGATAACAGTAATGTCTAATGGTAATTATTTAATTGGAAACAAAATAGTAGAAAAAAAGGATATTTTAACAGTTGTAAAAAAGGCATACCATAACAAAATACAAGAGTATTTGAATAGAAAGATTGAAATCATACAGTCGTATTTAAAAACATATAAATTACAGGGTGAAAAAGTAGAGATTGAAGGTAAAATAACAGTAAAACAAAATTTGACGCAAACTTTAACGAAAGAACAGGAGAATTGCGTGAACAAAATAAAAGAATTAAATACAGAATTACGAGAGGGTTATTATAAACAAAATAAAGTTGTTGGTCAAGTAAATAGAGATTTAAATCAACTACTATTTCAAGGTCAAAATATAGGCTTAAAAGGTAAACAACTAGAAGGACAATTGGAAGCACAAAAAAGTACCATCATGGGTCAAAATATAGCGAGAGAAGGACAAATCCAACAATTGGAGGCAACACGCGCCGAAAACGAAAGACGCTTAAACGAATTAGCTTCGCGAAACGCAAATGAAGAAGCAAATAGAGCGCTACAGGAGTATCTTACTGATAAACAAATACAAGTAGCTAATCAAAATACCGATAAACAAATATTGGCCGCTAATCAAAATACGGATAAACAAATATTGGCCGCTAATCAAAATACGGATAAACAAATATTGGCCGCTAATCAAAATACGGATAAACAAATACAGGTCGCAAACACTAATGCCGAAGCAGATAGAAATTTACAAAAAGAAATCGCTAATATGACTTTTATGGATAATCAAAAAACAAGAGATGTAATGACTAGTGGAAACCAAGCTATCATAGACACTATGGTGCAGGGCGTCAATTATAGCACTTCTATACAGTCGGCAGGTTTTCAACAATTAGTGAACGGCTTAAACAATTTAGGGGCTAATATTGCGGAGGCAAATAATTTACAATCTCAATTTACAGGTCAATTAATTAACGCAAATAACCAATTAAATAATTTGGGTAATATGTTTCCGCCAACGCCAGGAGTTCCACCCGGATGTGACCCTGCGATTTTAACTAGACTACGTTGTAGTGGGGCATATTGGAATATGACTCCAGAAATTACAAATGCGATAAACATGACCACTGGTCAAACTGGAATAAATATATTTAGGTGTAGTGCTGGCGGGCATTTTTGTGCCAGTGATGGTGAATATGGGGACTGGGATAGACGATTTATACGAAGTGGTGTGCCACCACCAGGTTATTCCACATAATCTTAGAAAAACTTAGTGTATAATTTAATAATATATTTGGGTTAAATTTGACTTAAATAAAAAAACTATATTATTAAATAATAATGTCAACGACAGATTCTATTCCAGATGAATTTTCCAAAATTATAAAAGATTTTGTGGGTGATTTAAGAACAACCTTTCCTGAATACGAGCCTTTCATTGTAAAGTGGTGGAAGGAAAAAGAACAGTTTAGTTATATTGATGATGAAACAGAACGAAACGCAGCTTATGAAAAATCACATCAAAAATCCTTAAAATTAATATTTGATTTTTGTCAAAAGAAGATGCCGCCCCGTTTTTTTGATATTTTATACCAAAATGAAGATATTTTTAAGGAGGATTCTGATGTAGACACGGAATTTTTACCAAAGATTCACTTTAAAAATTTGTGGCAATGCGATATTTCAGACAAAACACGCGAAACTATTTGGAAGTATTTACAATTAATTACATTTTCAATTGTAGGCACTCTTGATAACAAAGATGCTTTTGGAGACACAGCCAAAATGTTTGAAGCAATTAATCAAGATGAATTTAAAACAAAATTGGAAGAAACATTGTCGCACATGCAGGGATTATTTGACATGAGTGGAAACCCCGGTGAGGGGTTTGAGCCTGGTATTAATATTCCAGACGCAAATAAAATTCAAGAGCATATTACGGGGATGTTGGACGGAAAATTGGGTCAATTGGCACGCGAAATTGCCGAAGAAACCGCCGCCAATTTGAATGTAGATTTTGATGATGCGACCGATATGAAAGATGTTTTTCAAAAGTTGGTAAAGAATCCGACAAAATTGATGGGATTAGTGAAAACGGTGGGTGACAAATTAGATACCAAAATCAAATCCGGTGACCTGAAAGAATCCGAGCTTATTGCCGAAGCAACCGAGATGATGAATAAAATGAAGAGTATGCCTGGGATGGGAAATATTCAATCCATGTTAAGTCAAATGGGGTTAGGTGGTTTAGGTGGAAAGGTAAATATGGGCGCCATGGAGGCAAATTTAAATGAAAAAATGAAGATGGCAAAAACTAAGGAAAGAATGTTGGCTAAAGCACAAGCTAGAGCCAAGTCAAAGGCTGAAGAGCAATTGTTAGAACAACAACGACAACAAAACCAAAGACCTCCGCTTACCGAAGAAGAACTACAACAATTATTTAGCTCAGAAGAGAAACCAGAGAGAACCCCTCGGGGAGCGAAACCACCACAACCCGCAAATACAAATAAAAGCACTAATAAGAAAAAGAAGAGTAAAAAATAATCTTTCTAATTTTAGAAAAAGTGTAACGAAACCTTCTGGTAAAATAAAAATATAAATTATAGCTATAAAAATATAATTTATATCTATATACATGTTTGAAGAATACGAGTCTTCTGGCAAACATATGATTTGCGATTTCAAGGGTATTCAGAATACCCAATTGCTGAATAATTGCGATGAATTGAATTCATTATTGAAAACTATTTGTCGCGATTATGATTTTCAAATACTTAACGAAACACACTATAAATTTCAGCCCATTGGTTGCAGCATTTTGTTTTTATTATCCGAGTCGCATTTGTCAATTCATACATTTCCCGAAAAAAATCACATGTCATTTGATATATACACATGCAGACAATATACTGACAACAAAGCATATGACGAAATATATAATTTATTATTAAGCAAATTAAACGCCTCTATAAACACGAGCTGCCGTAAAATAATTGACCGTTTTTTCTGACATTTACTGAAAAAAATAAATATCAGACCTGTTCCCCCCATGCCATTGTTCCCATTTATTATATTTGTAATATATAGTATGAACGTTTATTACATATATTCTAGAGAAAGCCTTAACAAATATAATATGGAAAACGTTGCCACTAAAGGTAGTAAAACAATAGACGAATTACAGTCAGATATAAATGTAATAGCAAATTTTTGCCGTCAAGAGACCTCTATAGAAACGTCTGAATTGGTCGGATATTTGGCCAGTGGAATTTCATTGTATGTGTTAAATCCAACAACGAATACTTTAGTTGGTGTGCTCAATTTTGATATAAACGGTGACAAGATAAAAATTTTAGGTTTATGTGCGCCCGAACCATCTGTTGGAGTAGGTAGTTTATTGATAAATGCAGTAAAAATATTTGCGGAACAAAATAAAATGAAAACAATCTCTCTAACGTGTTACGGAAACGTGGTGGATTTTTACACAAATCCGAGAAATGGATTTAGAATTCAATCACAAACAAAAATAAGAGAAGATTCCGATGATGACGATAGTTCTGATGATGAATTACCGTCTAAAATTAGATATGAATTGAGTTATCAAGTTATGATGGGAGGTAAACGTATTTCGGATTACAAAAGAAAGTCTAGAAAATCTAGAAGGACTAAAAGAAAGTCTAGAAAGACGAAAAAATCAAGAAAATCCAGAAAATAATATTAGATGATTTATATATATAATGACAATTCAATTTTGGTCCAACGAGCCTACAATATTATTTAATAAAGATTATATATTTGAGTTATGGCCCACCACAAATATGTGTTATGAACAGAAACTAAATGCCATATCTAGATTAATTATTTTGCTTACAATTTTAGGATATATTTTGACAATGTCACAAAGAGTGTTAGTAGTTGGTTTCTTGACTTTGGTAGTTATTTTTGTATTGTTTAAGATGCGAAAGCAGAAACTAACCAAGGATATGTTGAGTGAGGGTTTTCAAGCAAATCTACCTTCGGTTGAAGGAAATGAAGTTACTGGAATGTTTGACAAAAAACACGATTCCTATGTCAATCCTGTTACTTTAGATAGTGTATTGAAATCGGAATTTAAGGAGGGAACCAAAAAGAACCCGTTTAGCAATGTTTTGCTTACGCAAATTGGTGATGATCCTGACCGAAAATCTGCCCCGCCAAGTTTCAACGTTGATTGCGATGAAGATATAACAAAAAATGTAAAGCGCGCTGTTCAAATGATGAACCCTGGTATTAAGAACACCAATAAGCAGCTATTTGGTGACCTTTGGCAGGAGATGCAACTCGATAATTGTTTAAGAGTTTTCAACAGTACACCAAACACTCGTATAGAAAATGACCAAAGTGCTTATGCACAGTATCTGTATAACGATATGAAATACTCTGCTAAATTATCCACACCCGAAGGTGCATTTGCGAGAGTACAAGACAATTACAGATACACACTTTACTAAAAGCATTAATCGTAACAAATTTTATTACCTTTTGTATCGTATATCCAAAATTCAAAATTATATCCCATTTTTTCTGCTGCTTCTTTTTTCAATAAATTTGTATATTCATACTTTTTATAAGTGTATATTGATTTAACTTCAATACATTTATTCTGAGACGGAACATAAATATCAACATAATATCTATGTTCTTTATTGCTGTCATCTGTAAACCATATTTCAGGAATCATATTTTTTTTATTTACAATGTCATCTTCGTTAATATTAGATCTTATTAAATCTCTCAAAGCAAATGGCTCATAACCTTGACATTTAAGAATTTTTCCAGAAGGCAATTTGTATGTTTTAGTTTTATAACCATTAGTAGTTGCCTTTTCGGCTATTTCAGCATTCTGTGTTGGATTTTCAACACCATATTTACATAAACAAGTTTGTTTAAATTTTTCCTTTACAGATTCTAATTGACCAGTATGTTTAACTCCATATTTAATCATACAGTTATTTTTAATTTTTTCTTGGATCCCTTTATTTTGTGAAATTATTTTAACACCATATTTTTGTAAATTTGTTTTTTCTCTTTCTGTAATAGCCTTTAAGTATTTACATTTTTGACAGCATAAATTATTATTTTTAATTATATCTTTTAATGTCCTTTTGAATGTATTACCACATTTATAAATACACGTTCCCTCAATTGTACTTTTACTATTTATACTTTCATCATAAGATTTTAACAATGTAATATTATTTTTAATAGCTATTTCATTTAATTTTTGTAAATCATATATTTTTTTAGGTTCTTCATTACCAAATTTACATAAGTTATTTTGTCTTCTCTTATGATTTCTTACTATTTGAATACATATAGTACAATAACCTCCTGCGTTTATAAAGTCACGAAAATTTTTATGAAAATAACTATTACAATTTTCATAACTACATTTACCATTTATTATAGTATCTCTGTTTATTTTTACACTACTATAATCCTCAAACAATATCACATTGTTTTCGTTACAATATTGATCAAGTAGCGCGAAATTGTATTTCTGTCGCTCGGACATTTTATATACTATATATAGAAAATAAGTCCCTAAACTATTTAAAAATAATAATATATTTAATAAAATGGATAAAAAATATATTTGCGAAAAATGCCAATATGGGTGCAATTACTTGTCAGAATGGAATGAACATTTACTTTCAAAAAAACATACCGGAGAAAAAAGAAAAGAGAGAAGTGATAAAATTTTAGAAGAACAATGTAAATTTTGTGATTATAAGCCAACGAAAACAACCAACTTGAAACTACATTATCTAAATAAACACGCTACAAAAGAAGACAGAGTAAAAGAGTTTAAATTTTATTGTGAAAAATGTGATTTTGGATGTTTTGTAGATATTTTGTTCAAAAGACATTTAGAAACACAAAAACATTTAAACACCTAAAAAAATAATGTATATTATATATAAATGGCAAATGTCTCTGGTTATACCTTTCAAAATTTAAGTAGAATTGGGCTTGACGAATGTAATGTCTCACAAACTGATATCCAAAATGTAGCAGCATGTAATTACACTACTCAAAATTTCTTCGCATCTGATTGTTCAATGAAAAATCCAATTTCTCTTGCTACCACCCAACCAGGTATTATGTATAACGGTGGCTACAATTCCGGCGCAGGAGGATGCAATATTGATGACAATTCAAAGTTATTAATTGGTTCCATTCAAACTCATCCAAGAAGTCATATTGACTTATTCCAACGCCCATTCGCAACTGTTCCATATTTAGGAAGAGGTTCAGTAAATCCTGTAATGGAATCTCAAATCCAACAAGGAGAGCAAATTGTCAACAAACGCAGTGTCAATAACTTGAGTGAAAAAAGTTATATTAAATATCACCAAACACCCTTATTACCTGCCGTTCAAGAGAGAATCAACAATCCAGCCAATCAAATAGAAAATGTAGCTTCTGATGGATGGATTCGTGGAGGTGTCCCATCTCGTGAATTAACACGCGACGCTGATTACTCCAATAAACATTCAACCTATCAATATGCATAAGCGAAGCGACTGAAAACCACTTTTGAGAAAAGTTTCGCAAAAAGTGTAACGATTACAAATAAATTTACAATCAAAAAATAATCCATAAGGATGGGTTTGGCTCCACCTTTCTTAAAGGTGGCTAGATAAATAAATTTATTCGCAATTATGATTTAGATATTATTTTCAAATAATATATAAAATGTATAATACAAAAGTAGTTTGTACCTATCATACAAATGAGGTATTTTTGGAATCGGATGAAATAACAGATGAAGAGAGATACTTTGTGCGCGACGCCATTTATCGTCAAGAAGTATTGGATATTTTAGGTATGGATGATTATAATGAAGCTGAAATGATTAGAACAGTCCATGATTTATTTCAAAAAGTGGGCGAATGTGATGAATTAAAAGAATGCGGTTTAAAATTGGCGGGACAATTCATGAGCAATGACTCGGAATTTGGTTTGATGTTATTATTCGCATATGATTTTATGTATTTAACTCACATTTGTATAAGTGAATATTTGGATACAGGTAAAATGAGTGAACAAAATATATTGAATTTGAGGGCAGTGGTATTCCGACATACTCTTTTATAAAAAGTATTATTGGGTTTTTGCCATACTTTTTTATAAAAAGTATTATTAGGTTTTACCACACTCTTTTATAAAAAGTATTATTAGGTTTTTGCCATACTTTTTTATAAAAAGTATTATTAGGTTTTACCACACTCTTTTATAAAAAGTATTATTAGGTTTTTGCCATACTTTTTTATAAAAAGTATATATATATGGCTTCCACACGAAATAGAAATACTCCAGGAAACTATTCTTTAGAGCAAAGAGAATACAAACAATTTGAAAATTACACATTATACCCAAATTCCCAATACGGCGCGGCATATAATACTAGATTACCTGGAAACGGATTGTTACCAGCCCAAATCCCTGGTAATAAATTGTCATACAACGCAGCAGACACCGAGTCCTTTTTATTCGGAATCAACTCTACTAATTTAGTTAATCCTGCACCATGTTTTGTTCCAGAAATAACAAAACTAGAGTCAACAAATATATACGAAAAAGGGACCGTTTTTATACCAGAACCTTTAGTGATAGAAAAGAACCAACGACCTTTTCCTGTTCCAAATTAAATATTTGTTAATCTTGTAGAAAATATTTTAAATTATTTATGAATTACTAATTTAAAATATGTTTGATAATTATATATATAAATGAGTTACCTAAATGCCAAAAATATTACAAGTGAAAATATAACAGTAACAAATTTAAACGTAACTTATATAAATGGTCAACCTTATACAGCAAATCCTTGTGGCAATTCATGTACTACTGGCTATTATGTAGCTTGTCCAGATTGTGATTATCAAGGACCAGATATTTGCGACTGTGGCACATCATGTGATTATGTTGCGCCCGAACCAGACCCATGCGATTGTTTTGTCCCGTGTAACGGCGGAGGTGGCGGAGGCGGGGCTGGGTCAACGGGTCCTACAGGTCCCACAGGTGGTTACACAGGTCCTACGGGTCCAACAGGACAAGCCAGCATGGTAACAGGACCTACTGGTATTCAAGGTATCCCAGGTGAATCTACCGGGTTAATATTATATTTAAATGAAACGTTGCCCTCGGGAGTTACTGGAGACGCGCAACGGTTAGACTTGTTAATTGACATATCTGGTAATTGGGTAGACACCACTTTTGGGGCAGCCGCGAGTAGTAATTATATATATGCCGAATTCGCAAACACACTAGTTGGTTTAAATAATGCAGCATTTATACCGCAAGGCATATGGGAAATGGCTATTTTTGTTGCCGCTGATCAAACAGGTGTTTTTTCTATTGGGTATGAACTATATGGAGTCAGCCCTTCGGGAGACACCGACCTTACGGCAGGTAGTTCTAGTGTAGAAACAGTAAATAGTACAGGATTAACAGATATTCAACAATATAGATTAACATTGGCAGTTCCATATGTAGATTTGTTAGGTCTGTATACCGCAATACTGGTAAAAATATACGCAAACAAAATTGTTACGGCGGGTTCAAGAACTTTAAGAACATATTATCAAGGTTCGGCATATTATTCGCATATACAATCATCATTTACTGTGTTAGGAAGCACAGGTCCTACTGGTGCGGCGAGTTCTGTGACAGGACCCACTGGCCCAACGGGTTATACTGGTTATACGGGCGAAATAGGCCCAACGGGTTATACTGGTTATACGGGTTATACCGGTTATACGGGTTATACTGGTTATACTGGCGAAATAGGCCCAACAGGCCCAACTGGAACAATTGGCATTGTTGGTACAGCAGATTGTTATGGCGATTATTTATATTGGAACACAACAAATAATTCATGGACTGTTGGCGGAGATAATATTAATATTGGTTGCGGTGCGGGTCAATTTAGCCAAGGCACTAATGCAGTAGCTTTAGGATTTCAAGCAGGACAAACATTTCAAAGCACAAACGCAATTGCTATTGGTAGACAAGCAGGACAAGGAACCCAAAAATCTTCAGCTATAGCAATTGGAACCTTAGCAGGAAGAACAAATCAAGGAACAAATTCTATAGCACTTGGCACAAATGCTGGAAGAGAAATACAAGGCGAAAATGCAATAGCTTTTGGTTTAAATGCTGGTTTATCAAATCAATTATCAGCTGCTATAGCTATAGGATTACAATCAGGACAATTTACTCAAGGTACTAATTCTATAGCAATTGGTTTAAATGCTGGAAGAACATCTCAAACGCAAAATGCTATAGCTATTGGAATTAATGCTGGTAGAGAAACGCAAGGTGAAGTTGCTATAGCAATAGGTTTTAATGCCGGCATAGCTAACCAAAGGTCTTCTGCACTTGCTATAGGTTATCAAGCAGGACAAACAAATCAAGGCACTCAATCTGTAGCAATAGGTTTTCAAGCAGGACAAACAAATCAAGGTCAAACATCGGTAGCAATTGGTGCAAATGCTGGAAGAAGTTTACAAGGAACAAACGCAATTGCAATTGGAAATGCAGCAGGAACAAGCACACAAAGTTCAGGAGCTATTGCAATTGGTTTAAATGCTGGAACAACTAATCAAGGAACAAATGCTATTGCAATTGGTATAAATGCTGGTCAAGGAACACAATCATCAAGTGCTATTGCGATTGGTTCAAATGCTGGACAGACTAGTCAACGTTCAAACGCAATCGCAATTGGTTTAAATGCTGGACAATATAGTCAAAGTGATAATTCAATAGCAATTGGAACAAACGCAGGTAATTCATTACAATTGAATAACTCTATTGCGATTGGCGTGTCCGCTGGACGAACAAATCAACAAAATGTTGCAGTTGCTATTGGAAATGATGCTGGTTCAGTATCTCAACAAGCTGGAACTGTAGCTATTGGCACATCTTGTGGTCAAACAAATCAAGGACAATCTGCTGTAGCAATTGGTATATTAGCAGCTAGCAATAGTCAAGGAAATAATGCTGTTGCTTTAGGTCCTGGAGCAGGACAAACATTTCAAAGATCATTTGCTGTAGCTATAGGTTCTTTTTCTGGTTCATCAACTCAAGGAACAAATGCTATTGCTATTGGTCAATTTGCGGGCCAATCAAGTCAACAATCCGGTGCTATTGCTATCGGAACAAATGCTGGTTCTATAACACAAAACAATAACGCTATTGCAATTGGAACAAGTGCAGGTTTTACAAATCAAGGAATAAATGCAGTGGCAATTGGTTCCTTTAGTGGAGCTAATACGCAATCTTCATATGCAATTGCTATTGGATTTGCTGCGGGTAATGCAGGACAACAATCTGCAGCAATAGCTATAGGAAATGCTGCAGGACAAAATACACAAGGATTTCGTGCTATTGCTATTGGTGATTTTTCAGGTCAAGTTTCACAAGGTCAAGCTGCAGTTGCAATTGGAACTAGTGCAGGTCAAAGCACACAAGGTGGAAATTCTGTTGCTATAGGTGTAAATGCTGGCGCAACATCCCAAGGTGCTATAAGTATAGCAATTGGTGACAATGCCGCATCAGATTCTCAAAAATGGTGGGCAACTGCTATTGGTAATTTTGCTGGACTAACTAATCAAGGAACATACGCAATTGCGATTGGCAAATCTTCTGGTTCATCTACACAAGGTCAAGATGCAATTGCAATAGGACAAAATGCTGGATTAGATAGTCAAGGTACAAATTCAATTGCTATTGGTCAAGGTGCCGGACAAACAAGTCAACATCAAAATAGCATTGTATTGAATGCAACAGGATTAACTCTTAATACCGCAACTCAGAGTGCTTTTTATGTAGACCCTATCAGAAATAAAACAGTAAACACATATGGACTTTATTATGACACAATAACAAAAGAAGTAATATATGATTTAGCTACTTCTGGACCAACTGGGCCAACTGGACCTCAAGGAGCAGATGGATCAAGCACAGGTCTATTATTATATTTAAATTATGACGAAACACCTTCACCTCCAATAAGCACATATAAATTACTTTCATTAACAGAAAATTCATTACCACAAGCAGTTATTAATACAACAGTAGCAGGAACTTCTACAGATACACTAGTAACTGAATTTGCGAATTATATAGTTAATCTAAATGGTCAAACATTTATACCACCAGGAATATGGGATTTAAATATTTTTGCTTCGGTAAATGTAGCAAATGGTGTAAGTATAAAATTTCAATTATATGGAAGGAATGGTGGTGGTGTAGAAACCTTAATTGGTACAGCTTCATCGTCTGCTTTAATAACTACAACAATACTTCAATATACGTGCATTTTAAGTTTATTATATACAGATTTGACACCATATACATCTTTAGTTGTAAAAATATTGGCTGATAATTCAGGAGGAGCATCAAGAACTTTAACTACATATTATCAAAGCGCCGGAACATATTCCCATATACATACATCTTTTGGTGTAATTGGTAATACAGGACCTACAGGTCCAACCGGACAAACGGGACCTACGGGTATGACGGGACCTCAAGGCCCAGTTGGTGCAGGCGGAGCATTAGGTTATTATGGTTCATTTTATGATACAACAACACAAACAAATGTTGGCGTTACATTAGTTCCAAATGAAGCAAATTATATGGAATTAAATACAACATCAGAAGCAAATGGCGTTTCAATACAAAATGATGCATCAGGAAATCCAACAAAAGTAGTAGTAGCTAATTCAGGCGTTTATAATATTCAATTTTCAGCACAATTAGAAAAAGTAACTGGAGGTGGTTCAAGTCTAGTAAATATTTGGTTAGTAAAAAATGGTGTAAATGAAGTTTATACAGATACACAAATAGCTGCTTCAGGTTCATCAAGCTCAAGTTTAGAAGTTCCAGCATGGAATTTTGTTTTAAGCTTAAATGCTGGTGATTATATTCAATTAGCTTGGTTTTCAACAGATCCTAATATACAATTATTAACGGTAGCGGCAGGGGCAGGACCTCCAGCAAATCCTGGCATTCCATCAGTAATTTTAACAGTAACACAAGTAATGTACACCCAAGTTGGTCCGACTGGTTTTACTGGACCAACAGGAACTTTTGGACCATCAGGAACACTTTATGGAGATTATTTGTATTGGGATAATATTACTAGTTTATGGACAGTTGGTTCTACTGATATAAATTTAGGTGGACACGCCGGTGAATTCAGTCAAGGAACAAATGCTGTTGCGCTTGGTTATTTTGCTGGTCAGAATACACAAGGAACAAATGCTATCGCAATTGGTTATTTTGCAGGACAAAATACACAAGGAGAGAATGGGGTAGCTATAGGTTATAGTGCTGGTAGAACTTCACAAGGTGCAGGTTCTGTTGCCATTGGACAGGCATGTGGTTCGATTACCCAATTACAATATTCTGTAGCATTAGGGTTTGCTGCTGGTTATGATTCACAACAATCAAATTCTATAGCTATTGGGTTTAGTGCTGGATTTTCATTCCAAGGCGGTTATTCTATAGCAATTGGTTCATCTGCAGGTTTAAAAGATCAAGGAAGTGAATGTATTGCCATTGGACATGATAGTGGTTATACAGCTCAAAACACAGGAGCTCTATCAATTGGATATCAATCAGGATATACTAATCAAGGTGTTAATGCTATATCAATAGGTGTAAAGGCTGGTAATTATAGTCAAGGAAATGAATCAATAGCAATAGGTGATAATGCTGGTTTTAGTGGACAAGGTCTAAACGCAATAGCAATTGGTCTTTCAACAGCATCTTTAAATCAAGGAAATGAAACAATAGCGATAGGAAGTCAAGCAGGTTATGATTCTCAACAAATTTTTGGTATAGGAATTGGTTCTGAAGCAGGTAGAAATAATCAAGGCATTCAAGGAATAGCTCTAGGAAGACAAGCAGGATATATTTCACAAGGAGAAAGTGCAATTGCGATTGGCGTAACAGCAGGATGTACAAATCAAGGAACGCATGCCGTAGCTGTAGGTTTTAGTGCTGGTATAATTAATCAAGGAACACAAACTGTTGCTATTGGATATAATGCGGGAGCAACTTACCAAGACCAATACTCAGTAGCAATAGGTTCTGGTGCCGGGCAAAATACACAAGGACAACAATCAGTAGCAATAGGATTTAATTCTGGTAATTTAAATCAAGGTGTTGTATCAGTTGCTGTTGGCGCTCAAGCAGGACAAAATTCACAAGGACTCGCAGCGGTAGCAATAGGTGGACAAGCAGGACAAATCTCACAAGGACAATGTGCTGTCTCTGTAGGTTATTTATCTGGCGGCATAAATCAAGGAACAAATTCCATTGCCATTGGTTATAGTCCTGCTGCTTCAGGACAAAATCCTGAATCAATAGCAATTGGTTCATTTGCTGCGGCCTATGTACAAGGCAGTTATTCTATAGCAATGGGTTATTATGCTGGATATTCAAATCAAAGTGATTATTCAGTAGCAATAGGGTATAATGCTGGTACAGCAACACAAGGTTTTCAAGGCATAGCAATTGGAACTAGTTCTGGAAATACAAATCAAGGACAATATGCAATAGCAATTGGAACAGCTTCTGGAGCAGAAAATCAAGGCAATAATGCTATTTCTATTGGAGGTTCAGCAGGTCAGTCATTTCAATCAACAGGTGCTATTTCTATTGGTTATGTAGCAGGTCAAGGAACACAAAGTCAAAATGCAATTTCTATAGGCATTTCAGCTGGCCAAGACATTCAACAAGAAAGTGCAATAGCAATTGGTTATCAAGCAGGTCAAAGTAATCAAGGAACAAACGCTATAGCTATTGGAGTTCAAGCAGGTCAAGGAACTCAAAGTTCAGGTGCTGTAGCAATTGGTTATCAAGCCGGTTTTGACCCTCAAGGAATAAATGCTGTGGCTATTGGTTCTGGTGCCGGTTCTTTAACTCAAGGTGATAATTCAGTTGCTATTGGTAATGCTGCTGGTCAAGAAGGTCAAGGCGTTACATCAGTAGCAATTGGTAATGCGGCGGCAAATATTAATCAAGGAGTTAATTCTATAGCAATTGGTAATGCAGCTGGTCAATCAGGACAGCAACAAAATTCAGTTGCTATTGGATATTTAGCTGGAAGAGGAACACAAGGCGTTCAATCAATAGCAATTGGTGATACAGCAGGTAATCAAAGTCAAGGGCAAGTATGCATTTCTATTGGCGTTCAAGCAGGTCAAACAGCACAAGCATCTGGAGGTATTGCTATTGGTTTTCAGGCAGGACAAACAAATCATGGAATAAATGCTATTGCCATTGGCGTTCAAGCAGGTCAAGGAACACAAAGTTCAAATGCTATTGCTATTGGTTTTCAAGCCGGTTTTCAAACCCAATCACAATATGCAGTTGCTATAGGTTTACAAGCTGGATATCAAGGACAGTTATCAGATGCTGTTGCTATAGGTGATGGTGCTGGTTTTCAAACTCAAGGACAAGGTGCTGTGGCAATTGGTGCTCTTTGTGGAAATCAAGGTCAAGGTCAAAATGCTGTAGCAATTGGCAATTCTTCTGGCTCAATTAATCAGTATATTAGAGCAATTTCTATTGGCGACCAAGCTGGTTTTACAGGCCAAGGAACACAAACAATTGCTATTGGTTATTTTGCAGGAAGAACAAATCAACAATCCGGTGCTATTGCTATTGGTGTAAATGCTGGTTCAGTTGGAATAACTGCAGGGGCAGCAACAGGTCAAGATGTAAATGCGATTGCAATTGGTAATTCAGCAGGACAAACAGCACAAGATACAGGTGCAATTTCTATTGGATTTCAAGCAGGAGGAACAAATCAAGGAACAAACGCGGTTGCTATTGGTGTAAATGCGGGAGCTAATACACAAGGTCAAAATGCTGTAGCTATTGGAGTATCTGCGGGGATACTTTCTCAAGGTTCCGCAGCAATAGCAATTGGTAGAAGCGCAGGCGTGTCAGCTCAAGGTATAAATTCTATATCTATTGGTTCTGGAGCTGGCCAAGGAACACAAGGACAAAACTCTATAGCTATAGGCAGTTTTGCTGGTGCTACAAGTCAGTTTAATGATGGCATTGCAATTGGAAGAAGCGCTGGTGGTACAAATCAAGGAACAAATGCTATTGCTATTGGTTTAAATGCTGGTTCATCATTTCAAGGAACAAATACTATTGCTATTGGATTAAGTGCTGGAGCAAATACGCAAGGAACATCTGCTATTGCTATTGGTAATACTGCTGGTCAGTTATCACAAGGTATATTTGCTATTGGTATTGGTCATCAAGCAGGATCATCTGTTCAAGGAACAAACTCAATCGCAATCGGTTATCAAGCAGGTCAAATATCTCAAGGTGGTTCTATATCAGCAACATATGGTGGAATTGCTATTGGTTATCAATGCGGACAACAACAACAAGCAGGTTTAGGAACAATTGCTATTGGTTATCAAGCTGGTCAATTTTTGCAGGGTAGTGGAGCAGGCGTACAGGCAGGAGGATCTATAGCTATTGGTTATCAATCCGGATTTACAGGTCAATCAAACTATGCTTTAGCAATTGGATATCAAAGTGGAAAAACAAATCAAGGTGTAGCTGGAATAGCAATTGGTTATAATGCTGGAGCTAGCGGTCAAGGACAAAATGCTATTGCAATTGGTGGAATAAGTAGTTCTTCTACTGGTGCTGGGTATCAAGCTCAAGGAATAGGAGCTATTGCTATTGGCTCATCTGCTGGGTTTACAGGCCAAGGTTCAGGAGCAATTGCCATAGGATATAATGCAGGTATAACAAATCAAGCAGCAAACTCTGTTGTAATAAATGCTTCTGGAACAGCAGTTACGGGTGCTACAGCAAATGCCACATATATTGCTCCTATCCGTAACATAACACAAACAACCGCACTTGGTTATAATACAACAACATCAGAAATTACTTATTATAATATGTTTGGAGCAGGAAGTGTAACTGCTTTAACTGCAAACACTACAAATACATTAACTATAAATTTTAATAGTTTTTTTCAAGGAACATCAACTACAAATGTAAGTAGTTCTACTGCAGGAACCACTACAATTAATAATTATTCTTTCACTGGGGCAGTTAGTGGTGGACAATATACAGTGATAATATCAATAACAGGTACAGGTGCCGGTTTAAACCCAACTTTAACTATTACACCTCCAGGTACACCATCAAGCACTATTAGGTTTAATTTTTCGAGTATTTCAGTAACCACTGCGGGTTCTCTTACAGTATCTCAAACAAATCCAAAATACATTATTTTAACAGTAACATATGATGGAACAAGGTATTATATTTCCGGTTCAGGATTTAACAATTAATATATTTATTTAAGGAATATAATTATATACAAAAATAATATAATTATATAAGATATGTCTACAGCATTTTTTGGAAATATAATGGCAACTTTACCAACTTCAATTTCAACTACAACAATATCTGCCGGTAGTTCTGCAACAACATCATCAGTTACAGCTTCAGCAGTAAATATAAGAGGAGGAACGCTAACATATTCATGGACAAGAACTGGAACTAATTGTACAATAAATACACCTTCTTCTAGTTCTACTACAGTAACAGGAAGTGGTGTTGCAGGAACAACTGAATTATTTTGTAATATTAGAAATTCAGTAACTGGTGTAGCTTATAGTACACCTTCTTGTGTTATTACATGGACTGTTTCTATTCCAATAACATCCGTTACATTTCAGTATTCAAATGATGGAACTACTTGGACGAATATACCTGCTGGTGGAGTAGGTATAACTTACGATAGTTTAACTTATCAATTAAGGGTTGGTTCAATTACTCCTGCTGAAGCAACTTATAATATTACCACACAAGAAACAGCAACTAATGCTGGACAAACCGCACAAATGATTATAGTAGGGTCTGGTAGTTATACTGGAACTTTTACAAGTCCTATTCTTTTAATTACTCAAAGAACTATTACGGCAACTAATTCAAATTACTTTGAAGGTGCTTTCCAACCTGATAGTTGCTCATTTTTCTCGTCAGTTTCAGGATTTAATATTACTCTTGGAAATCTTGTTAATGGTGCTACCGGTGTTTCTCTATCTGTATTATATGGAACTTCTTATGCTAGTGCTACTCTTTGTGGGGTTTCCAGTAATATTAATGTAGAAGGTGCTGTAAGTAGTTTAATTGGAACAGATCCTTACCAAAATGTAATATATAATACGAATGGTGTTAAAACCTTCTATACTAATTTTAATAATGTTCCTGCTTATTTTTGGTGTGTGATAAATAGTTTTGACTTTTCTCCATCATATAACAGCAACTATTCTTCACCAATTCTTTCTTTTGCTGGTTCTCCTGCTCCTTTTTATAATAGTTGTCAAACTTAAAAACTTGAATATATCAAATAAAATATTAAATAATAATTATTTACATGCATAACTAAATAATTATTTTAAAATATTCCAACAAGTGTATCGCTTTCATTTTCATCTAAAATTTTATATCCAAAGTTATATAAATGTTCTAATAAAATATCGTAATTTTCACCACGATTATGATAACTCGTTAAATGCATATTTTCAAATACTATATAAAATGGTTTAAAAGTTGAAAAATCAATACTCATTAAAATCTTAAAATCACTACCTTCTGTATCAATCATTAAACAAAAAAGAGTTTTTATATTACAATAATCCATAATTTGTTTTACTGTGATAGCATTAACATTTATCATATCTAAATCAATATTGTAACCGTGATCTTCACAATGCTTTATATTACTGCTTGCCAATTGATCTATCCACCAAGGTAATTGTGAAAAATTATTTGACTTTGATGGATAATAAATTTGCATTTTTTCTTGTTTGTCAGAAACAGCGTCATTTAAATATATAAAATTGTTATTTGAAAATTTTTTGTTATAATTGTCTTTTAATTCATAATAATATGACGGGACTGGTTCTACAAATATAACTTTTGAATTACAATTAATTGTGCTATATAGAGTATCATTTGGAACATTTCCTTTAAAAGCTCCAATTTTTAATATATGATAATCATTTTTACAATCAAGTTTAAAAGAACAAATTGTTTCAATCATTTTTACAATATTATTTGTTCTATTTGGTAAAATATATGTATCTAACATTTTTTGAGCCTGACTTTCCCAAGACAAACTATTTGCCCAAGCAAAGTTTTCGTCTATAAGCTGATTCTTTTTTACGTCATTTTTGCCATCAATATCGCTAACTAGATAATAGAATAATTGATTAAGAGCTTCTTCTTGCCATTCTGCAGTAGTAGGATCACCTTTAATTATACAACCACGATTTCCAACAGTATTTTGTAATGCGGCCAAGTCATTAGTTACAACAAATGTTTTTGAACTGGCGGCTTCTAATGCTGTTAAACAAAATGTTTCCGCAAAAGTGCAAGGATAAAACCATATATCAGCTGAAAGCCAGGCTTCAGCCAACTCTTTTTTGCTAACCCATCCGTGATAATGAATGCCGTATTTACTGTCAGACATGGCGGCTAATAACTCGCGAATTTGCTGCATTTTTTGTGGCTCTACATCGTTGGACCATTTATTATTTACATCAGAATAAATATGTAGAGTGCTTGTAGGCACATTTTCTATAATTTTCGGCCACATTTGTAGAAGCTGAAGAAGACCGCGATTTGGAAACGATGAATAAATAAATTTATTTTTAGTAGGGCCTTTGCCCCCTACAACCCCATTCGTAAAGGTGGAATCAATACCGTAATAAAATGGAACCATAATGTTAGAAAGTTGCGGGAAAATAGCAGATAAATGCGACACATGCCATTCTGTTAAACAAAATATATTTTTAAGTTTCTTTTCCATAGGAATAACAATACCACTCGGTGTTAAATCATGAACTACTAAATATACATTTTCTGAAAATCCCTTATATGTTACAGGAAGATACTCAGAAAATCTACTTATAATGCAAGTATCTACATAGGTTGTATTAATAAATTCATAATAACTTGATAATGGTTTATAAATAGTGTTTTCAAATATTTCTTCTCCGCCATCAGGTGTATTACAAAATACAATAGTTTGAAATTTGCCTGATTTCTGTACATAACGCGCAATTTCAATAATATAAGTCTCTGAACCGCCAACACCTGTTGTTAATATATTAGAACCTGCCCATTGATTAAAACCTCCATCTGCAACAAATACAAATAACGGTTTGTTATATGTATTAACAAGCTTTTTAGGACCTTTATACATATTTAGCTTAACAAAAATATTATACCAAGAGAGAATTTCAGAATAATCTTCGGCATTATTAGCATTATTTTGTAGAAAAAATCTTGCTGCATTTTCACCCATTTTGTATTCTTCCAGGTTGTAACATATTCTTGTTAAAAATTTTGGCAAGAAATGAAACGAGAGAGTAGGTTTCAGCGAATACTGACAATGATTTGGATAACCAATTTCAAATGCTTTTTTAAAATAGGGGAACGCTTTTTTATAGGACCCTTCAAGATAATAATGAATTCCAATGAAATAAAGCGCTTCAGGTCTAGATTCATCTACTTTGTAACATTGTTCATAAAGCGCCAGACATTCAGCCCATGGTTTACCTAATTTAAAATTTGCAACACGAGCCGCTTCAAATAAAGCATCAACACGTTCTTGAATAAATCCAGAATTAGTAAATTCAGCACGTTTTAAAAAATATTTATATGCATTTTCATAATCTTCTAACAAATTATATGTTTGTGCCAAATAATAATATGCTCGTGGGTCGTTAGGATTTTCTTCTACTTCTTCATATAAAAGTTTTAAATCAAGTTGTTTTCTCTCTTGTGTTCTTTTTTCCATATAGTCAAAACGACCATCTAAAATTTTTGCTTTGTTGTCAGGTATAACAACATTTATATTATTTTTATCTGTTATAACTTCGTGAATTTTATGAATATAACGCAATCCAGAAGTTGATTTTGTTATGCGATTGGAACCATATTGTGTATCATCGCTTTGAATATATAATGTGAATGAATTTGCGTATTGATCGCCCCGAACTTCGGTTAAAAATGCACGCAAATCACCCTGAACTACATAAGTATCGTCTAACATAAGATTGAATTTACATGAAGTGCCTGCTAAATCAAGTAGCCGATTTCTGCTGTCACGAAAGTTAATAAACGGTTCTTGATACAAATTTCCATCTTTTTTACCAACAAGCACTTTATTTATTATATTTATGGTATCATCTGTTGAACCCGTGTCTAAAATAGTCCATCTATCAATAATATGCAAATTATCTATTAACATTTGTTCAAATTGTGGGCCAGCATTTTTAACCATAATACATAAATTTATAAGATTATCATAAGTCAAAATGCAAATATTATTTTTAATTTGAATAAAACCTTTGGGCAAAAAATATTTTTCAAACGCGTTATTATACATATTTGGAATATATATAATTAAATCAGAATTTGATAAAAAATATTTAATTTCATATCCATTCATAGATGTAGCTTTTGTAATTACAATTGTATTTTCAATATTAATATTCATCAAAAAATGGTTGCTATCACCATTTAAATATAAAATAGTTCCTGTTGTTTTATTATTACATTCACTGTTAATAAATATATTTTCCGAAAATGAAGAAACGCAATTGATTGGAACAAATCCTCCATAGTCACTTTTCTCAATTATAAGATTTTTAATAGTTTCATCAATACATTTAATTTCGCATATTAAAGATACAATGCGTTCTAATTCCCCCAAACCATCTAGAATTCTTAAATTATTATATTCTTTATGTTCTATTTTGAAAAATTCATTTTCATTAACAATATATTTTTTGTTTTCAATTGTAACAGTTTTAGACATATAATATATTAAATGCTAATCAGTATTTAATATATTTTATTAAATAAGTATTTTAACTAAAATTATATTTATACGATCTTGAAGTTGAATATTGAAAATGGAACAATTATTTTGTTTTTCTAAAAATGGCAAATATATTACACCGACTAAAAAGAAAAATGAGACAAACTCACTCTAATTTTTTGTGACTGGAAGCATTACATTCCGTAAAATCAACTGATAGACTTTTACTTTCACTTCTTCACCAACCAAAGAGAAGAAGAAAAAGAAACACCATAATAATTTATTTTATACTTTTTATTTTTTTACACCTTTTTATTTTTTTACACCTTTTTATTTTTTTACACCTTTTTATTTTTTTACACCTTTTTATTTTTTACACCTTTTTATTTTTTATTTTTAATTTTTTAATCCCGTAAAATTCGGCGTTTGAAATGTTAAAAGTAGCTTTTAGTATTCAGGCGTATGTTTCTTAAATATGCATCCTTGTGGTGATAATCCTTTAACATCACTAGTTACCACGCCCGGATTCTGATTATTACAATCTGTCATCCAAATTTTTATGATACAGAAATTTTTTTTTGGTGAAATTGTTATCCCAGTCACACAATTAACGAAATTCATATTGGTGCTAATAGAAGCACCAGCAACAACATAAGTTAAATCCTTCCATACCTTGTATACGTTTTTATTTGAAATTTTGTAAGAAAAGCAACCACCATTTCTATTTTTAGGATCTTCCCAGGTAGGTTTAATACCTTCTTTCATCATAAATAACATACAATTTTCAACTAATATGGATGGTAATGTTTCTGTGACGGCAAGTGTTTCTTCAACTGTAGTAAATGTGGAAATAGGAATATAACTTTTAATACTCCAATCAGTATTGTGAGGCAAATGTGCCCAAAGAGTCCAGTTGCTAGACAATTTGTGAAATGATGATTCCGTACTAGAAGTTGCTTGTTCCATCGTTGTGTGTTGGGATAACATTCTATATTATTTATTAATCATTTTTTTTTAAATTGTTTTTTGAAATATATTATACTGTATCATTTACTATAGTTACCTATAGGAATATTTTTACGTCCTTATTTCGTCACTATTTGAATTATTTTGTCCCATTGTAAATATAATCATTTTCTTTGATAGTAATAAACTGTGTGTCGGTGATTGTCAATAAACCGACATTTACATTATGATCAATAATCTTGACAATAAATTCCTTCACCGTGTTTAATTCGGTATTGGTAGCTATTGAAGGCTCATATTTTCGCAAATAATAAACAAAGAATTTTTTGTCCAAAATATTATCAATAATATAATAATTATATGTGTCATTTTTTAACACTATTTTACACGATTTCGTATCATTAACAGACTCAAATTTTAATTCTACTAATATAAATTGAATTTTTGAAATTTGATAATCAAAATTTATTTCTAATGGAATAATTTTTTTATTGACACACTTATCATTTGTGCCTAAATCGGAATATATTACTAAACTATCGTCATTTTCAGTTCTATCTGGTAAAGATTGGGTTCTTTTATATTTGGAAACGACTTCGCCGTTTACATATTCTATTTCATATATTTCACCTTTTGATTTGTAAATATCGTTTATAAATTTTTGAATAGGTGGATTGGCGTCAATAAATTCCTTTACAAATCGTTTTAATTTGGCATACATGATTTGGCATTTGCTATAAAAATAGATTAAATGTAATGGAATTTCAATCAATAAATTTTCGTATCTTTCTGGATAATTTCTTTTCACATAATCATTCAATAGTATGATAAGAGCTCCTGTTCTAAAAATAGTAAATAGTGTAGATAGCACCATGATAATTAATAAATAATAATATCTTTAAATATATTATTTATTGTATATAGTATGTTCCCTAACTTTGATAAGCTGGACTGCTAGAACCATTTGGAACCAATGGTTGTGTTGTAATTATTGGTCCTTTATGAATGTCATTATTATGTGGATTAGGAATAATTATATTTGGCGATTGATAATATACTGGATTGGTAGACATATTGTATTCGGGGTCATAAATGATGATATTGCCTTGCGGATCTATTGAAATACCGTCGCCGCATTTGGTTGTTGAACTAGACCCGTTATTACAGTTATAATTTAATGTTCCGGTGGCGGCGTCTAAACCGAAAATATATAATAATAAACTAACCATAAATGTCATTAAAATAAAGGGGATAAAGACTATAACCCAAGATACAACGCTTAGTCCTTTTTCGCATAAAATATTCAACAATAATGTAACCATAAAAGTTACTATAACTTTCATAAAGGCTGTATTGTATAGCCCCTTAAATATATCAATAAGTATTTGAGTAACTGAAAATATTAAATATATTATTGCCGGTGGGCATAATTTTATCATTATTTATAAAGTATAATTATATTTTATTTTATTTTGGTTTTGTTTTGGTTGTCTAATTTTATTTATTTTTCATCGGCGTAAAAAAATGGTTCGCCGTCCTTAAAATATCCTACCTTTTCTCCAACATCGTTATCCTCTGTTGATTCATAAATAAACCCGTTTTCTTCATTATTGGTATAATATGTTACATCATCTATTTCAATTTCTTCCACTTCTTCCTCTTCATCGGCTTCTTCCTGTTGTTCTTCGTTATCGCTTGCCTCGGTTTCAACGGCATCGGCATCAGGTTCTTCTTCCTCCTCTTCTTCTTCTTGCTCCTCTTCAGCCTCCTCTTCCTCTTCCTCTTCTTGCTCCTCTTCTTCCTCTTCTTCAGCCTCTTCCTCTGCTTCTTCCTCTTCCTCAGCTTCTTGCTCTTC
>JACCDO010180296.1_pt1 | contig 43846 bp, 23 predicted proteins | sample 7446101 | NCBI WGS metagenome assembly JACCDO01 (sample SAMN15323440, study PRJNA562643) | freshwater metagenome | isolation source: river surface water | place: USA:Blue River Watershed | collected 2017-08-16 | reverse complement strand
ACTGAAAAACTAATATCACTTATATCTTCTGAATCAATATTATATTCTAATTTATCCATTTTATAATGAACTCTTTTATAAACAAAACTCTCTAATTTGGGGTTATTTTTATAAAAATCTATATTAAATATATTTGAACTCATTTCTCCTAATTGATTTTTTATTTTATGTTCAACTTCTTTCATTGTATTTGATTCAATTAATATAGGTGATCCATTATTACTATATTCTTCTCTTCCAGAAGTTCCTTCATTTTTTTCAATATTTTTATTATAAGTAATACCATTTTTAAAACCTTTTATATTTACTTTTGCTTCAGATCTAGTTATAATTGTTTCTACAATATCAGTTTTATATTCAATTAATTTAACTCCTAATGCAGCTGCTAATAAAAATAACATATCTCTTTCATATTGAACTTTTTTTTTAATATAAATACTATCATTATAATAAATACCATTGAATAAATGAATATATAAAGTATTTGTACTAGGATAAGGATAATCATCAAATAATAATGTTTTTGAATTAATTATATCTAAATTTGAATGTGATACATTTAATTTAGATTCTTCTGTTAGTTTTTTAATTTCTTTAACTGCTGTTTTTATATTATATACAGTTATACCTTTATTCTCAAGACTATCTCTTAATTTATCATAGAATGATTTAAAAAATGATGGTTTAAAATAACAAGGATTTAAGAATATTATAAATTTTTCATTATTAGGAATTTTATTCATTATAATTTATTTATAAAATTATTTTAATTTTAAATTTAATTTTATTATATCTATTTAAAAAAACATATATTTAATATAATTATATGGAAAACTGTGTTAGTATTTACAACCAACTTCTCGATTCTTTTAAAGATAAAGATACTCCTGTAGAATTATATAGAACTGATATTCCTACAAGATTAAATCGTTTTTATGAATGTTTAAAGAATGAAGATACTTTTGCTCTATTTTCAATGTATAAAGTTAAAGCATTTTCATCTAAAACTGAGGAAACTCATGCTCTTTCATTAAGCTTATTTGATGAACAATTTAGTTTAAAAACAATTTTTAATAATAAACAAGATGTTACTAAAATGCAACTGTGGGATCTATTATTTAATTTATATATTCAATTAGAAAGACTTCATAATCCTGAATCTCCAAGAATTGAATTATTAAAAGAGAATTTAAAAGTTGTTAGATCAACCTTTGCATCATCTTTAAAGAATGATATCTTTAAGAATAATATAACTGGAAATGTTAATGATAAAACCAATAATATGTTAGATGAAATTATTGGTTCCTTCCAATCTGTTGTAAATAATAATGGAAACCCATTTGATAGTATTATGAGTATTACAGAACAAATATCACAAAAGTATGCAAGTGGTATTGAAACAGGTGATATTCAAATTGATAAGGTTCTTGGTGGTATGAGTGATTTAATTAAGAATACTATGGGTGCAAATGGTTTAGGTAGTATGGGTGATTTAGCAAACATGGGTAATCTAGGTGATTTAGCTAAAATGGCTGGGTTTGAAAGTAAAAAAGAAACAGTAGTAATTGATGAAAACTTTAGCACTGGTGCAGTTGATGTTGGTAAAGAAGAAGAAAGTAATTTTAATTTAGGTCAATTAAAACCATTAGCTGATATGTTTACCAAGATGGGTAGCAAAGTTGATTTCGGTAAATTAGGTGAATCATTTGGAGATATTAGTAAAATGGGCGGTTCATTTGATTTATCTCAATTAGGTGAAATTGCAAATGGTGTATCAAATGGTAGTGTTGATATGAGTGAATTAGAAGGTTTAAAGAGTATGATGGAATCTTTCGTAAAAGATAATTTTAATATGGATATGAATATAAATGAAACTCAACAAAAATTAGAAGATATGAAATTAGAAAATAAGAAAGTTGAAGAATAAAATAAATTAAATTTTAATTTATTTATTATAATGTATCAATAACATCAACTTCATTTTTAGTTAAATTTATCATAGGTTTAACTATATTTGATGATAATATATGTTTAATATCAACATTTGCTATTTTAGGTGTAAAATGTCTTTCTATTTTTTTACCCTTTATAACTTTTTTTTTTAATGGTGGAAAACCTCCGTTTGACATTATAATAAAAGATATTTTTAATCAAAATAAACAATATTAATATTTTTATTATTATATTTTTTCTTTTTTCTTATATGTTTAATATTACAACATATACCTTTATTTTCACATGTAAATTCTAAATAATCATTCTCATTTAAATGACCTTTAAAATTAATATATAATAATCTATGTAGTGCACATTTAGCACCATTAAAATAAAAATTTATATAATTTATTTTATTATGTGTTATATAACCATTCCATACAATACATTCATTACTATCATTAAATATATTTCCAACTTTATTAATAATTCTTTTAATATCTTTTTCTGATAATTTTTTATTTTCTGGACAGTTTATTCGCTGTCTATTTAAATCAATCATCTATTATTTATAATAAATAGAATATATTTTATTTGGAATACTAGATGATCCTTCATAATCTAATTTAATAAATATTGTTTTATGTTGTTGTATCTCATTTGTATATTTTGAAATTGTTTTATCATTAACATTAACTGGTCCTGATGAAAATATATATTTTACAATATTATAATTATTATATACAACTATTGGAAAAGGAAACATATAACTTAAAATAATTAATTCAAATATACCATCTGTATTATAATTATTTTTTCTGAATTTATTTAAAATACTATTAAAAATATTTTTTGATAATATTAAACTATTATTAATATCAATATATTTACTAATATCCTTTTTAAATTGATCATTTTCTGTATTATTTAATAAAAAGTCAATCATATTAGCTTTAAATAAATTTGTTAATCTATCTTGTAATTCAGATTCATAACCTAAATTACGTGATTCTTTGTCATATAAAGGATTTAATAACCAATAATAACTATTAACATAACTTCTAATTATACTATTTTTATTTGATATTATTTCTTGTATTATTTCTTTACCTAATTCAATCATATCTGGTACATCTTTTACTACTATAACATCTTGTTTACCAATTCTTCTTCTACCAATTTGTGGAACACTTTCTTGACCAAATAATTCCTCCATAATTTTTTTAATATTAAAGTTAGTTGTTTTTATAATTTTTTGATTTTGTCTATAACTAAATTGTGTATAATCTACAATATCACTAACATAATATTCATCTTCTTGAATAATTTCTTTAAATTTTATACTATCATTTACCATTTCTTCTACTACTTTATAAATATTATGAATAAGATCTGTTTTATACATTACAAATTTACATGTATTATTTATATAAGTGCAATGTAAATTTGCACTACATTTATCTTTAGTTTTATGTGTTGAACAATAATCTCTTACATTAGAAACAGCATAATCATTTTTACTAAAATTTGGTAATTCTTTAATTATTTCTATAAATTTAGTATTTTTAACTTTACCTTCAATTATATTCATTAATATTTGAAATAATTCTTTTCTTTTAGTTTTCTTAGACAATTTTTCATCTCTAACAAGATTAATAATATTATTACGAATTGAATTATTATCTGATAAATATAATGATAATTCTAATCTAAATAAATTAAATGCTTCATTTCTGTATATTCTATTTTTAACATTAATATTTCTCTCATCCATTGGTATATCATTTTCTATAATAACATTATCTATTACTTCTTCCATTGATTGAAATTCATATCCAACACCATATTTTTTAAAAATACTTGCATTAACATATTCATTTTTAATTGGTATAATTAAATTATTCATTAATAAAATAGAAATAATGTTATATTTACCATCTTTAATATTATTATAATTAACTATTTTTGGAATATATTTATATGAACTATATTTAGCATTAAATTTATTTAATAATTTAATAGTATCATGAATATCTAATAATTCACTATTTTTTAATTCATCAATATTGGATATTTTAATATTTAAATTAGTTCCAGATGGTCTAACAGGTAAGATTAATCCAGTATCTAATTTAACATATTTAACCTTATTTCTCATATCAATAATTTGTTTCTTAATAATTCCAACATTTGAATTATATATATTTTTAGCAGTAATATTATATGCCTTATTTACTTTAAAAATAAAACTTTCAATACAGCTCATATTATAATATTGTTTTAATTCTGTTATAAGATCATTATCTGTAAATGTTTTTGTTAATATAATTTTTTTATCTTTTGTTCCTTTTTTAACATTATAAATAGGAAAATAGTATTTACCTTCTCTAATTAAAATAATAAAATCTCTATTTTCATTAATTTGATATTGATTTTCATAATTTAAACATTGTAAATAATAATTTTCTATTTCAATATCTTTTTCTAATGCTTTTTTAATAATTTTTGTTTTCTTATTAAAAACAAAATAAAATAAACCATTTGATGTTAATACATTTGGTAATGCAAGTAATTCACCCAATATTTCATATTCTAAATAATTACTATTATTAATATAATTTATAAAGTTATCTCTTTCTTTGAACATACTTTTAATATCACCATTATTTAAATATGTAAAAATAGTATCATCATCATTTTTTAAAACGTTTATTATTTTTTCTTTGATTTCATCTATTGATAAATTAAATATATTACTCATTGCTGTTAAAAAATGATATTGATTATCTTTAACTGTATATTTAAAATAATAACCAGTTGATGATTCAATTAAATAATGATTTTTAATAATATAACTATTTTTCCATATAATATTAAATAATTGATTCATATAATTTGGTAAAAATATAAATCTACCATCTTGAATTTTATTTGTATCTTGTAAAATATATACTTTATCTCCTAAATCATCCATATTTTTAACTTGTGTATCTTTTGCCTTTTGTCCTAGACATTCTAAATAATAATTTTTCTTTTTTAAATTATTTGTATCACTTTGATCTTTCTTAAAACAACAAGGCATGCATAATTCATTTGGATTATTACTTTTAGATAAAAAGCCTATATAACAATGTTCATTATTTTCATCTGGATCGCAAGTATAATAATTAAATGTACCATTATCACCAGGTAATTTAATAGCTTTTACAGTAACGGTTTTCTTTTTACCTTTTTCAGTAATTATAGAAGTTTTCTCATATGTATCTGTTTTAGTATTTAATTTAAATCCTTTTTTAATAAGATCTTTTATATCATTAACAATTAATGGTCTACGTTTTTTATCATCACCACTATTTTGACAACTACGAGTCCATTGATTTTGTCCTTCTTCGGGTTTAAAACCTAAACGCTTTTTATCTAATGAGGTGACTTGTTTAACAATAGATTGCTCAGACTCATAATCAACCATGTCATTAACCTTATTACGTCTTTTAGCAATTTTATTTAATTTATTTAATGTATCTTTAATTTTAAGAAATTTGGAATTTTTATTAATATAAATTTCAACATATAAATATAATAAAACTTGAATAAAATTAATAATTTCATTTAATTGTTCTTTACTACGAGCTCCAGTTATACGTATTTTATAATTATCTGGTGTTCTTCCTTGAATATCTATACCTATACCAGGAGGTTTTGCCTTTGGTAATGATTTTAGTTTAGTTAAAGTTTTCTTAACTTTACCTAATATTTTACCATATTTCTTTTTAACTAAATCAAGTTCTTCAGCTGCACTTTCTTGTGTTATATTAAATTGTTTTGCAATTTCATCAATTAATTCTTTATCGGAAATTTCAAAATTTCTTAAAAAATATAACATTCTTAAATGCATTTTAGTTTTATTTTCATAATTACTAATACGCTTATATCTTAAATATGTTCCAAATTTACTAAAAGTATTTGCATCTGTTGATTTGGAAACACGTTTTCTAGGTTCAATAACTAAAGCAACATATGTATAAAAAAATCTACTAAAATCAGATAATTCATTATGATTAATTAAAGCTTTTGATTTTTTTGATACAGATTTATCTAAAGAAGTTAATGTAAATTTTTGAATTGTATTTATAAATGCATATTTATAACTATCTTCTTCAGGTAATATAATTTTAACTTTTTTATTTTCATTATTGATTTTTAATAATAAATTATTTACATATTTAAATGACTCTTTTATTGATTCCATAGTTGCGTTATCTTCTTCTTTCCATGTTATTTTATATTCAAGTCTACCTGTTTCATTTAAATTAATAGAAATATATTTATTCTCAATTTCTTGCATTTTTATTTTAAATGAAATACCATAAGGAGCATTTTCAAACCATTTAGCTAATATTTCAGTATCATCTATTTTCTTTGTTTTTGTATAAAATTTATAAGTTAATTGAGCATCTGGTGTTTGAAATTGAATAAATGGATATTCTTCAGATACTATAAAATTATCAAATATTTTATATAAATTATATTTACTAGTAGATACAGTTCCTGTTAAATTTTTTGGATTATTTAAATTAATATGAATAATTGATTGAATAATATGATTTTCTTCAAAATTAGAGCTAAATTTTGGATTTAAATTATTATCAACTACATTACTAATTTCTCTTTCCATTAACATATCCATTTTAATCACTTCAAAATTATTCATATTCTTCTCTATCTCTTTTTCATTATTATTATTTAATAAATCTAATATTGATTCAAATCTATCAAATGAAATTAAAGGATAATAAATATTTACATATACTTCATATATATTACTTTTTTTTGTTGATTCAACATTATAGTTTAATCCAAGTTCATTAATAATATCAATCATATATATTTCATAATTATTCATATATTCTTCATAATCACGTAATATATTATATTCATCATCTTCACGTTTGATTTTAACACCAAAACTGTCTTTTAAATAACTTAAATTATTTCTTAAATTTTCATAAACAGCTAAATTATCATTTGGTTTAATATCAATCATAACCATTTCATTTCTACGAATCCATTTTTGACCTAACATAATACGATCAATTTCATTATTTAAATTATATTCACTCCATAAATATATATATTCTGGTAATAATTTAATATTATAATCATTTGAACTAAATTTATTACTTAATGGAATTGATACGGTTATTTTTTGTTTTATTGTTTTAATTGTATCATCCATATAAATAAATTCATCTTTAATATATACTTTTTGATATATATCTTCTAATTTAGTATCGTAGTTAATATCATCATATTTATCATTAAACTCTAATTCTATATTATTTATTTGTTTTACTAATGATTTATTATTTGTTGCTTCACTTATTAATTTTGCTGTATCTTTAATATTTTTAACATCATAATCAATTTCTTTACTATATAAATTGGTTAATTCTTCTAAATTAAATTCATTATTTATATCTTCTTCAATTTGATCTGGATTTTCTTCATCTTCATTTTCATCCTCTTCTTCTCTACTACATTCATCATTATCTAAATATCCATTATCATCAGTTTCTCCATCTAATTCATACATGTTATCATTTCCACCAATTTGTTCATTTTTATAAGTTCTAAAATCCATATCTGTTTTTCTAACAACTGATTTAATTTTATTTTTTGAAATTAAATAATCATAATAATTTGATGCAAATGAATATGTTAATTTTCTAACAGATGGTGTAATAATATTAAATGCCATCCATTCTTTCCCCATCTTTGCTTCTATTATTTTCTTTTTATTAATATTTTTAATAATTGAATTAATTTGATCATTTAAATGATATTTATTAAAAAAATATATATACCATTTTTCACCATAATAATTAATTAATTTATCTATTTTTGGTTTACTTAAAAATTCAAATGTTTCATAAAAAGTTTTATTTTTTATACTTTCTAAAATAGTCATTATTTCATCATCCACATTCTGACCAATATAAATATATTGAATATATTGAATTCTTCTATTATTATTTTTAAATTTATGTATTATCTTTAGTGGAACAGTCATATTATATTATATAATAGATTAAAAATTGATTTTTAATCAAAACTTATTTGCGGTAAGATTAAATTTTTCTAAAGAAAAATTTAATTTCACAAATAAAAATCAATTTAATATATTTGTATAAAGTTTCATACCACAATATTCAACTGGATATTTACTATAATCTTCATACTCGTATATTTTAATTTCAACTGCTTGTTCCAACATAAATTTAAAAATATGATTAAATAAAGGTGTATGTCCTGTTTCTGGACATGCTGTATGAGCCATTTCATGTACAGCTACATAAGTTAATAAATTTAATGTGTGTAAATTATTTGTTTGTTTACATCTTAAACAAAATACTAATTCTTCACCCTTATTAATTGAATAAGATGTATATTTAGAATTTAAACTAGTCTCATATATTTTAGTTCTTTTTCTATTAAAATTTTTTTCTAATAAATCTATATATTCTTCTTCTTCAGGAAAATTATTTTTATTTTCAACAATATAATCCCTTAATTTAAACATATTTGTTATTAATTGATTTAATAAATCAGCACTTTGTTCTTTATTAGGTGAATCACGTACCATTACTGTATTACCATTTCTTTCCATTTTAATTAATGATGAATCCTTTAACATATATACAACACAAAAAATAACAATACAAAAAATTATAAATAAAGTTTCTTTCATTTAATTATATATAGATTATAATATAAAAATATTTTAATAAAAATTAATTTGATGTAAAAATATCTATGGTTGAAATTAAAAATATTATCTATAATTATATATATAATGGGTGCAGGACCAAGTAGACCAAATGATAAAGTTATTGATTTTAATGCTCATGATTCACAAGTAAGTAGCACAATTCCATATGCTCATAAATTATATTCTGATGCTAGTAAATTAGCTAATTTAAATCAAAATAAAAGTATGAAATTATTTACTGAATCTGATAATTATGATATGTATAAATTATTTGAACAAAATAATAAAAAAGAGCAAAAGGTAGAAGATAATAATTTTTCAGATACATCGCCATTTATTAGTTCAGATGTTTATAAACATTTATTAAATAAAGATAATAATCAAGTAGGTGGTGGTGAAGATGATGATTTTGAAGAAAGCTCAACTTCATCATCATCAGTATATGAAAAATCATTACAAAAATCTGAAGAATCTGATGAAATACAAGAAAAAATAAATAAATCAAAGAAATTATCAAAAAGATCTTCAAAGAAATCTAAAAAATCTTCTGTTGAAGATGAAGAATATATGGGAAGAACATCAGTTGATTCTTATGTATCATCATCTGCTCACGAAAATTCAGATTCAGAATCTGAAAAAATATCAACTGTTTCATTAAAACATGGTAAAAGAGCTTTAACTGAATCAATTGATACAAGTGATATTCATTTAGTATCTGTTGAAGATGACTAAATTAAATTAAAATTAATTTATTTTATTTTTTCTTAATGAAATTCATAATGTCACTCCGGCCTTTTTTCTCGTTTTCTAATTGTATTTTAAACTGTTCAAATATCTCTTCGGCTTTTGGTATCACTAAAGATAAAAACTGTAAAGCAGGGTTCATAATCTGATTAGTCATATAAAATTCATAATCTATTTTCAAATTATTTTCTTTAATATATTGAGGTGTTTCAATTCGTTCACCTTGTAATGTAGATTTAGTTATATTTGGTAATTGTATAGCAGCAAATTCTATACGATCACCTGACTGAGGACAATTTCCAGGATCACGTCGAGCAATACGTTCCGCTAATACAACATGTGCTATTTTTGTCCAATCAGCATAACTTTCTTTCATTTTTAATGTTTTACTTGTTAAAAAATATTTAATATTATATTCACCACTTAACATTTGTTTCATACAACTTATAGTAAATAATTTTGCTTGTTCTGGATCTTTCAAATCAATTAATCTATTAATAATACCACCACAAATTTCTTTTACAATTGGAGCATTATCACGACGTTTTAATACGATACCATTATAATCTTGTTTATATTTATCTGGATTAAATTCATATTTATTACCAACATAACGTTTCTTTGTTAAAATTAAAAATGGCCAGAATGTTTTCTCATATTCTAAATCATGTGGAAATGGTAAACGTTTCTTTACTAATTCACCAGTAATAACACCCATTTCAATTGATAAATTCAAAGTTCTTTTATCTGTTATTTTTTGTCCATGTTTATAAAATCTAACACGAACAATTCTATGTTCAGAACTTTGTTCTAAACTTTGTTCAATATCCCAATAAGGTTGAATAATATATGTTTTTAATTTAGTACTTATAAAATATTCTACATCTTCCAAGATAATTTCTTTTACATCATTTGTTAAATCTGGTATTAAATACATTTTTTCTATCATACTACAACCATTATTAAATAATTTAATTTCAATTGCATTTTCTTTTGTTGTTTTTTGTACATATGATTTTGTAAATATATCTTGAATTATCCATAACCAAGGCAAAAAACTTTCTTCCATATAATGTAATAAAAATTGTTCCATACGTTCTTCTAATGGTAATAGCACTAGACATTTATTTTTATAATGAGTAGGTGCTTCTTTATATACTGGTCCTTTAGGAACCACTAAATTTGTTACTAAATCTTCATTATAATATTTATTATGCATACTTTCCCATGTTGATTTATATTCAGATGGCAAAAAATATGATAATAATCTTTTAGAAAATGTAATTATGTCTTTCCATAATGGTAATGCAGCACTATCTTTAATTTGTTTTACATCTTCACGAAAACGATAACAACTAAAAATACTATCTGTATTATGAACAACTATATTCCCAGTTCCTGCCATAAAATGATGATTTTCTGTTTCAAAATCATATACAAAATTAAAAGTGGTTGAATCATCAATAATTTCAATTACTTCACCTTCATTTTCTATATTTTTAAAACCAAATAATTTAGAAAGTTCCTTATCTACTTTAGCAGTTAATAATATATCTCCGCATCTTAATTGATTAGGACGAATAATCATTCCATTATTTAATAAACAAGAATGGTCAGATGTTACTTTAACTGAACCATTTCTTGTTATAACTTCATAAATTTTTTTATTAGTATAATGTTTCATAATATATTTAATTGGAGTCCAACCTAGATCAGAATAAGTTTCAAGTAATTGAGTTGGACGAAAATATTCTTTTTCATTAATAATTACTACTTCTAACATATGATAAAACATATGTTCTAATTTATTAATTTCAACACGACCAATTATATTATTATATCTAATAGATACAAGAGTATCTCCAGTTATACTATCACCATAACGAATAATTGGTTGAAATGTAAAATCTTTAATATCTTCAGTTACATATTTTTTAATTTTATCTCTTAATTCATTATTAGTTGAACCATCTGGTTTTTCTTTCATTTCCATATTTAAAATCTTATTTGCTTTTTCTTCATCTTTATTATAGAGTGCATAACGATAACCATTTAATAATCCAGGTACTATATTTTCATCAAAATGTCTTGCTAATTTAAGCATCTCGCGTCCAGTACTAGTTGTGCATGCAGCAATATCACGTTCAAAAATAGGACTTACATCTGCACCAAGAGCACCATAAAGAGAATTAGCAGTAATTTTTAAAGCTAATTGTTTACCATCTAAAATTTTATATTTAAATGGATCTTTACATCCTTTCATTACTTTTTTAACAGCATTACGTTCTCCAATTAAATTTCTTAGAGTAGTTGGAACAACTCCTAATTTATCACCAATTTTAGCAAAACGACGATATTGAATACTATTATCATGATCTTTAAATGATGCATTAAAATATGTAATGGGTACACCATCTACACTCGGAATATTATCATATTTATCTAATTTAATAATAGTTTCATGACTCATATTTTTATGAATAATTGAAGAAGGATAAAGTGAAGCATAATCTTTTACAGCTAATGCTTCATATTCTACATTTGCTTCAGGATCAAAAACAATGGCACCTTCATAACTAGGTAATTTTTCTTCTGGTCTCTTTAATACTGGAAATAAATAACCAGCATCACGATAATTCTTTAAACATAATGAAAATAATTTAATTACTTGACCACGTGTAAATAAGAATGACATTGGAACATAACATACATTTGCCATCTCAATATTATTTGTAACTACACATAATTTATCAATAAGTAGATTAATAAGTGTACAATCCTTAATACAATATTTTGCGACAATTGCACGTTCTTCAGATGTACCATTATACATTCTAAAAATATCTTTTGGTCCAACATCATCCTTGGCTTGAGACCAAAATAATTTAAATTTACGTTCTTTACGATTTATTGTTTCTACCCATTCCTTATATTCTGATGTTTCAAAATATTCTAATAATTCTTTTGTTGGTTTAATAATTATTGTTTTTTCACTTTTATTAATTTCTTCAACTTTATATTTATAACCAATCATTTCAGAAATAAAATCTAATGCATATTCAACATGAATAAAGTCTTCATTATTAATACTATCAACACCATCACAATATAATTTAATATATGAATTAATATTATTAATTATTTCAATTTTATAAATTTCATTACGGATAAAATTAGATGCAACAAAATCAAGTTTATAACTATTAAGTTTAAAGTTCTTTTGAACATCTTTCATAAGATCAATATGAATACGCCCAGGAGTATCAAACATACGAATTTTATTTTGACCAAAAGCAGCTGATTCTAATTTAAAGTCACGAAAATTACATTTATGATATCTTAATTTACTAATATGTAAAATTTCTTCTTCAAGATTTAAATGTTCGAGACATCTATCGTAAATATATCCCTCGTCGAAACCAAAGATGTTCCAACCAGTAATAATATCACAATCTTGAGAAATAACTTCTTTAATCCATGCTTTAATCATTGATTTTTCATCTTCATACCATTCTACAATAGAACCTTCTACTTTATCTGTTTCTTTTAAACATACAATATGTTGCCGATATGGAACAGATTCATTTAGATAAGTATAAGTAGAACCAATTTGAAAAATACAATCTTCTTTATTTTTAGCTTGAGGAAATTTATCTTTATCAGATGAATAACATTCAATATCAAAACTTAATATACGTAAAGGAGCATTTGTATCTTTTTCAATTGGTGTTATATCTCGCCAATCTACTCTTAATTCAATATCACAATAACTATCTTTTCCATGTTCAATTAATTTATATTTATCCACTTTAACCCATGCACATCCACTAATTTTTTTAATATGAAAACAACGTAACATTGGAGGAAGATTTGCTTCAAATGTTTTAAATCGAACAGGTCGAGATGTAATTCCAGGAATAAAAACATCTGATTCTTCAAACATAAATTTATATTTTTTCATAGCAATATTATTATTAAAAATTAATCGAGCAAATAGATATTTTTTTCCATTAGTAAAACCCTCTGCTGACATTTTTTCAACAATATCCATATTGGTTAAACAACAACGAAACTTTTTCCAAACTTTTCTATTAAAATCACCAGTTAAATATGAATACATTTTTTTAATATTACTTTTAGCATCTGTCTCACTCCAGTTTAAAGGTAGTTGGATATAAAAATGAGGAGTATAATTAATAATTCTCATGTAAACAGATTTACCTTCAATTGTTCTTCCAAATGTATGAATTATATAACTACCTAGACTTTCTTGGTTTTTAGAATCTTCAGAATCTTCTTCTTCCTCTTCTTCATCTATCTCATGATCCTCTTGCCAATCATATATTTGGAATTCTATTGTTTGTGACATTTAATTATATTATTATTATTATTTTAAAGTTGTTCATATATCAATTTTTATGGCGATTCAAAATCTTGAAAAGATTTTGAATTGTCCCATAAACACGATTACGAAAGATTTAATTTTCTTTGAAAATTAAATCTCGTAATCAATTTTTATTTGTGAGATTTATTTTTCTTAGAAAAATAAATCTTACACAAATAAGTTTTGATTGAAAAGAATAGAAAAATCAAAGATTTTTCTATACTTCAATCAATTTTTATGGCTATTCAATTTATTAAAGTAAATTGAATATTCCCATAAACACGATTACGAAAGATTAAATTTCTTTAAAGAAATTTAATCTCGTAATCAATTTTTCTAATAATAAATAGAATCATAGATTCTATTTATTATGGGAAAGTTAATATCAACCCGAACCGCTCGGTTCGAGTTGTGGTTGCCATTATTTTCCACAGGAAAGTTAATATTAACCATAGAGAATCTGATAATTTAAAAGTTATATTAATTAGTAGGTGTTTCAGTTAAAATAAATTCACTAGATGCAGATGATTCTCCTTTTTCTCTCATTAATGTATATTTATTATATATTTCTGTAATACTTGCTCCTAATTCAGTAAATAATTTATTTTTATCAAGAGATGGATTTAATCCTAATACAAAAGATCTTATATCATTACCACGATCTGTTATTTTTTTTTTTAAATCTTTTATTTGAGCTGTTCTTAATCCAATTATTTGTGGATCTGTTATTGATTCTTTTGGATCTAATTGATAATTACTAAGAGTAGGCACTTTAATAGCAGATACATTAGGATATTTTATTTTTCCAGTAGTTGCATCTTTTTCAAACTTTTGTGTTTTATATTTAATTTTAGCTATATTTTCTTCAGCATAATCTTTAATACCTAATAAATCATTTATATATAAACCATTTTCTACTTCATGAGCTATTCTATTTCTTACTGCAATTGTTTCTAATAATATTTTTTCAATTCTATTTTGTTCAACTGGATTTGAACTTAAACCACGTATCTTTGTTTCTAATTGTCTTATATGCTCTTCAGTTGGATTTAAAATACTTTTCTTTAATAATTCAGTAATATTATCTGTAGCAGAAGATATTTGACTATTTGCTCTTCTAATATGAGACTCTATATCATCATCATATTTACCATAATCAGGATTACCTCCAACTAAATATTTATTTTTTGTTTTTAATCCAAGTGCTTCATTTATTATTCTAATAGAATTTTGAGTTGATTCGGTTAATTGTTTAATTTGTTGGTCTAATACATCTTTATTAATAGCAGTTGTCCTACTCATAAGATTCACTCTTTCATTAATACCAGCTATATTTGCTAAAGTGTCTTGTAATGCTGTAAAACTAGCTTTACCCTGTTGTCTCAGACCAGATGCTAAATCTTTTAATAATTTAAAATCATCACTAGTTGGTAATTTTCCTAATTCTTCATCAATTCTTTTATTAAGTTCCTTTCTTAATTTATCTAATTCACTATTAAATTGAGCTGTAATTGAATCTATTTGTGCTTTAACTCCTTTTAATTCTTCTATATTACTAGTAGATAATTGTGTTTCTAATGATGATAATCTGCCCTCTAATTTTGCACCTATTTCTGGTTTCGTTATTGATTTTAATTCTCTTAATTGTTCTTTAATTGAATCAATATCTGTTTGTATCGTAGTTATAAGAGTAACACTATTTGTTAATGTTTGAATTTCTGTTGTTATTTGTGCTTTATAAGCTTCAAATTTTTCTGGTGTTATATGTTCTTTGTTTTCTAAATCACTTATTCTTAAAAGTAATCCATCTAATCTATGATCAATACCTGTATTAATATCACGTACTTCTTTTAATTGTGCAAGAATACCATCTGGTTTTTGTAAATCTTGAGCAAATTCAGCAATTCTTTGTGTTAAATTATCTAAATCTGTATTATGTTGAGCTACTGTTCTTTCTAAAGCACCTATTTTTCCCATTAATTCTGGAATATTTAATTCTTTAATATTAGTATTACCTATTTGTGCTTTAATTTCTTCAACAACTGCAATTAATTGATCAACTGCTGCACCACTACCTAATGTTTTTATTTGTGATTCTAATGCATTTAATCTTTCCATATGTTCTGCTAATTTTAGAGTATGTTCATCTAATATTTCACCATTTATTTCAATGTTTTGTTCATTAGCTAAAAATCTTTGATCATACATATCTAATCTTCTAGTATGTTCTTTTAAATCTTCAGTATGTGTACGAATAGCCTCTGTATTTACACCTAGATATCTATCTAATCGGTTTGTTCTTGCATCAAATTCACTTTTTAATACATAATTTAAACTTTCTATGAATTCTCTAATTTCTTTTTCAGTATTAAAGCCTTGTTGTTTTAAAAATGCAGGTAATATACTTATTATTTCAGTTCTTAATTCATTTTTAATTGTAGTAAAATCACGTTCTTTAAGAGAATCGAATCTACTATCAATATATTCTTTTAGTCTTTTTTCTAATTCATCATCATTAATGGGTTTACGTCTATTATCAAGAGCTTGCATAAATAAAAAGGGACTAATGAATTGCACAGCCCCTTGATCACCGAGTGGTAATGCTGCCATATATAATATTATTTATATTATTATATATGAATTAAAAAAATTATTTACAAATTAAATATGTTTATATTATATTTATTTTTTCTTCTTTGATACTTGTTTTATCTCAGGAGTTTCTAAAATATTTTTAAGCTCATTTAATTCTTCTTTCCAAATATTATCAGCTGTTTTCTTTAATAGTATTTTATATTGAGATTCCTTCTCTTGTTCTTGCTTCTTTAATTCCTCAATCTTCTCAAATGTTAAATTATAAATAGCCATTGCAAGTAAATAATCATAACTTGATTTTGGAAATTTATGTTTTTCTAAATCTTTTTCTAGATCACTACGTTTCCGTTTATTAACTTCTAATTCATCATTAACTACCATTAAAATGAATCGTGTTTTATTTGAAATAATTTCTAATTCTTTCTTAAGTTCATCTAATTGATATTTACGACGGTCTTCATATAATTGTAATCGTTTGATATAATATTCTTTAAGAATGTCATCAATTGTATTATATTTAGTAATACGTCCTTCAGTTGAATATAAATGCATATTATTAATTGAAATACGTGAAATCAGATGAAAATGTTTATAAATATCTTTAATTGATTCTAAATTATTGTATTCTAATTCAAAATGAACTTTAGTATCTGTATGATATTCCTTATATCCAATAAAATGTTTAACCTTATTAGTTTGATCTGTTTCATACATCTTTTCTAAAAAATCTTTATAATTTTGAGTCCATGTACCAATTGGTAATTCAGTAATAATTAATTTATTCTTTTTTATTTCATAAACACCTTTAGTTTCATAAGCATTATTTACTTCTTCAACAACACCAGTAAATCCACGCCAAAATGGTGTCATTTTAAATGTTTCTTTTCCATCAATTATATTATTAATATTGTTTATAATATCAATTGGATTGTAACAAGGAATATCAGTTGAAAAACCAGTTCCAATACCATTTGCACCATTAACTAAAATCATTGGAATAATTGGAGCATAATATTCAGGTTCAATTGGCATTCCGTCTTCATCTTGTTTATTTAAAATATTATTATCTACTTTACGAAAAATCATATTACTGACATCTGTAATCTTTGTAAAAATATAACGCGAAGAAGCAGCATCTTTACCACCCATTGCACGAGAACCAAAATTTCCTTGAGGTGCTAAGATATTAATATTATTACTGCCAACATAATCTTGTGCCATACCAACAATTGCACCATTAAGAGACATTTCGCCATGATGGTAAGCTGCTTTATCAGAAACAAAACCAGCTAATTGAGCTACTTTAATTTCTTCTTTGTCTAAACCACGTAAAAATGCACCATATAAAATTTTACGTTGAGATGGTTTAAGACCATCCATAATATGAGGAATAGAACGACAATTATCATAATTTGAAAAATGTTTAAGATCTTTATGAATAAAATCATTATAACTTACTTCACGCTCTTCATATGTTAAAATATCATTACGTTCATATTTCATTAACCATTCTTTACGATCATCTGCACGAGTTTTTTGAAAAGCTAAAGTTAAAGCATCTTCACAATGTTCAATTTCATCCCAAATATATTTAATAAGTTTATCATTAATATCAACAAAATACTCTTTCGCCTCAGCTGCAGTTGATGTACCAAGACCCTTGTAATACTTGATCTTCCATCCAGTTGGATTAGTTGAAACCCAATCCTCATATTCTGTTAAATTATAAAACACTTTAGTATCCTTATTCTTAAATGCTTTAACAATAGGAGTAGACATTGATGTAATAAAACCTTCGCGTTGAACTAATTCAGGCCAAACACTATGAAACATATTCATAATTAAACCTTTAATATGACTACCATCTGCATCTTGATCAGTCAAACAAATAATACGACCATAACGAAGTGTACTAAAATCCTCATCGTTATCATATTTAGCACCCTGGCGTAAGCCAAGAATTTTTTTTAAATTACTAATTTCTTCATTCTCAGTTAATTGTTTAATTGATGCTTCACGAACATTTAATAATTTACCTTTTAGTGGAAATACACCATAATAATCACGTCCAATAATACTTAAACCAGCAACTGCAAATGATTTGGCTGAATCTCCTTCTGTTAAAATTAATGCACATTTACTAGAATGACGACCACCAGCTTCATTTGCATCATCTAATTTAGGAATACCATGTAAAGTTTTTTGTTTTTTACCATCATTCTTTTTTAGTTCTTTGGATTCTTTGAATTTAGCAAAATCTAACACTTGTTCAACAATACCACATTTAGCAAGTTTCTTAATAAAAGTTTCATTAACTTCATATTTAGATCCAAATTCTTTAGGTTCAGTTGTTAAAGTTTCTTTAGTTTGACTATCAAAGGAAGGATTTTCAATAACACTATTAATAAAAAATACTAAATTTTCTTTAAGAATAGCAGGTGAAATTTTAACATCTTTGTTTTTCTTCTTAATATAGTTATCAGTTAAATTTTTAATAACTTTATCAATAACATGATTCGCATGAGAACCACCTTTATAAGTTGCAATACCATTTACAAATGAAACAATTTTATTACCACTATCTTGAATATAGAGAACACCAACTTTCCAACGCTCATTCGAATCATCATAATAAATTTCTTGGTCTGGGTAATACATTTGAATATACTGTTTAAAGTTACTTACATTGATTTTTTCATCATTAAAGCTTACTTTAATTTTTTCACTACTAACACCTGCAATATCAATTGCACGACGGTAAAATAGTGCCATATGATCATCATCAAGAGATTCAAGACCAAAACGCTTGACATCAGGATAAAATGTTACATCAACATAACTACCTTTCTTACTATATTTTGTAACCTTGGGACCAGAAGTATTTCCTAAATTATTCTCCCACTCTTGATAAAATTTTTTACCACGTTCTGCATCGCCGATTTCTACAATAAACTTTTTTGAATATGCAGATGACAATTTGCTTCCCAGGCCATTCCGTCCACCTGTTGTTCTTTTTTGCGAATCATCATAATTTGAACTAGTTAATAGTTCACCAAAAATCATAGATGGAACAAGAGTTTTATGTTTAGGATGCTCTTCGACTGGAATACCTTTATCACCATTATTAAACACACGAATGTAGCCCTCTTCTTTATTATACCAAACATTAATAGTATTACACGTTTTATCATTTTCAGATGCATCACTTGCATTAACTAATACTTCATCAAAAATTTTTAAAAATCCTGGAGTATATTTAATAATTTTACTTTTAATAGTCTTAGAATCAATATCATACACATCCATTACCAGTGTAGTTTGTTTAGTACTACCAATATAAGTATCTGGACGCGCTAAAATATGTTCAATGGGTGTCATTTTATCATAGTCTGTTGCTTTTGACATTATTACTTTCTAATAAATTTATTAAATCTTTAAATCTTTTAATCAATTTTTATTTGATATTCGTGGATGTTTTTGAACGTCCCACGTTAATAATTTTTAATCTGTGTAGCAATACAACCTTTGGTTGATTTATGAGATTTATTTTGTTTTATAGAAAACAAAAGTATAATTTATAATAATGAGTATTAATGTAGCAGAAGATTTTAAGAATAAAATAAATAGTGTAAATGAGGAAAATAATTATAATAAAATTCAAGAATATATGAATAATTATGAATATAAAACATCATATGTAAATATAGATTCTAGATTTAGATCAATTATTCCTCAAAATGTAATTGATATGATTCCAAATTATTTACCATTAAATCCAATAATAACTTATGAAAATGAATATAGAGTTAGAGTAAATACTATATCTAATAATTATAATTTTACAATTGGTGACAAAATAATATTAGAAAATATAGTTGGTAAAAAAGTAATATTAAATAATCCAATTTATTTAATAAGTAATTACAATTATTATATGGTTTATATGGAGAATCATACTATTAAACCAGTGTATACCCAAGTAGATAATTATAAAATAATAGTTTCTTTGTATGAACCAGTTACTTTAAATGATAGAATGATTGGTAATATTCCAATGAATTCAATAATTGGTAATAAGAGTATTTATATTTATAATAATGATGAATTATTTCTACCAAATGCAATTAGAGATAGAATATTAACAGAATTAAATATATCAACTACAGACTTGATAAATAATTATTTTTTTGTTCAATTACCTTTTAATTATATTAATATAAATAATATAAATACAACAGATGTATTTGAACCATTTCAAAATATAAAAAAAATTTTTGAATTTACATTTAATACAATAGGTGCAATTAATCTACAATATTTAAATGCCAATTATCCAATTAATAATATGCGTTATCAAGCATATCATGAAATTACAAATGTAACTGATAATTATATAGAATTTAATTCATCTGCAATTGGATTATTTAATGATACAAATGGTGGTGATAATATAGTAATTGGAAAAGTAATAAATACAATTGAAGGCTATCCTGATGCAAATAATTATACAATATTTTTAAAGAAAACATTTACTGATGTTTATAGTATACAATTAGTATCAAGTGAATTTCCTTATGTTAATAATAATATTAATAATGTTAATAATAAAAATAATAAACTATATTGGAAGTTTTTAGAAGATGGTGAATATATATATTCACTCTCCTTACCAGAAGGTAATTATTATATAGATGCATTATCAACAGTTTTAAAAACAAAAATGAATTCAATAGAAAGAATAAATTCAACACCAAAAGAGATAATTTATAATAATTTTGATATAAATTATGATACAAATTCACAAGAGTTTAAATTTATTTCATATAATACAAATTTATTATCATTTTCATTAAGTTTAGAACAAGATCTATCAATTGGTAGTGAAGTATTAAAATTAAATGTTAAACATCCAAATAATTATGTTTCAGTTGGTGATACAATTACTATATCTAATGCATCTGATATAGGTGATGTATCAGCAACATTAATTAATAAAAGTCATACAGTATATAGTATAAATAAAGAAGCTTCTAGTTATACTGTTTTATTAAATACAACAAAATATATTGAAAATATAAATTTAACTGGTGATGGTGGGGGTAAAACAACAATTAAAACTCCAGTATTAGTTAGCTTTTTATTTAATTTTCAAGATACAATCGGTAATTTATTAGGATTTAAATATGTAGGTGAATCAACATCTATAACACCATACAATCATATAAATTCAAATTTAAATGAATATATATATCCAACAGCATATAATGCTGTTGGAAATAGAACAATAACAAATAATTATTTAAATTTTAATGGACAAAATTATTATATATTAATGATGTTAAATGATTATGAATGTTTATATTCCACTAATAGTTTTAATAATGCATTTGCAAAAATATTAATGGATGGACATGTTGGTGATACATTATTTAATACATATGTATGCTCACCTTTAATTTTTGATATACCTTTAAAAACATTAAATGAATTAAAAATTTCATATTTATATCCTGATGGAACATCACCAGATTTTAGAAATTTAAATCATAGCTTTACTTTAAAAATAGTAGAGAGATTAGGAAGACCAGTTAGAACTGGATTGAATAGTATGAAAACAAGTTATTTAGAAGGATTAAAAGAATATACTTTAAATTAAAATAGCTTTTAAACATTTTAATATTCTAAAATGATTAATATGAAATAAGAATATATTTTCAATAACAACATTCCAATTATTAATTAATTTATAAACAATTGTATCAAAATATGGAATTATATTTGATTTAAATATATTAATAGTATATTCATTTATTGATATTCCACTGTCTTGATTAATTTTATCAATTAAATTACCTAATATTTCTGAAACAGTTTCAATTACATGTATAGATTTTTCATTTTGATCTTGAAATATATTACAACTATTTTTAACAAATTTAGTAGGTATTTCATTATATAATTCATCTTTAATTATACTAACCATATAAGTTATTTTATCAATTATAGAATCAATATTATCATTAGTGGTATTTGCAAAATATTCATATAATATTTTTTCAATAACACTTTCTATATTACTACAAATAAATGTTTTAGTTATATGAATTAATAGATTATTTACAAATTCTAATGGTTCATTTTCATTTATAAATCTTGAATTTTCAAAATATTCTTTAACTATATTATGATTTAATTCATAAAAAGGTAATATTCTATTTAAATTATGTGTAAAATTTATATTAATATTTTGCATTAATTGTGTTTGTTTTTCAATTAAAATAGATGCTAATATATCAATATTTTCATCATATAGATCTGATTTATTTACTAATTTAGTCCAACCTGTTACATAAGATAACATTTGATTATTCATTTTTATAATCAAATTATTATAACGTTCAATTATATTACGTGTTGTATTTGTTAATTGAAGAGGAACAAATTTATTTATTCTTTGTTGTCCTAAATTTTTTATATTTATATTATTTGTTTCTATAATTGTTTTTAAAATAGTAATTTTTTGATTAATATCTGTATCATTGATTTTTTTATCTTTTAATGTATCTAATTCTTTAGTATATTTTGCCATATTTGCTCTATTTTTAAATTGTTTATCTTTTAATAAAATTAATATTTCATTTTTAATGATACCTATATTAGTAGATGATACATTTAATGAAGATATTATTTTATTATAATATATATCTACTAAATCTATATTTCTATATTTATAATCAATATCACTAAAATCTATTATTTCAGTAAACATTTCACTTGTAAAACTATCACTAAAATGTAACATGTTTTCTGTTAAATATTGTTCAGTTAAATATTTAACAACTTTAAATGATGTTTTCATATTTTTCATAATATTATTATAAAAATTTTCATTTGATTGAACAAGTTGTTCAATTTCATCATATTGATAATTAATAAAATTTATTGAATATTGTTCCAAGTGTAATTTAAACATATTTAATAAATATTTATAAGGTGAATCAATTTTATCAGTGTAAAAATCTCTTAAATCTGTATGATGTTTAATAATTTCTAATCCCTTATAATATTTATTTCTCATAAACATTACAAGTGGACTTACTTTTTCATTATTATGACAAGTAATATTACAATTTTGTTGCATCATATATTCAATTATCTTATCATTAATATTTATAACATATTTAGTATTTAATAAGTTAGTTCCAAAATAATTATCAGGATAAATATAAAATTGTTCTTTAATTTTTTTTGGTTCTACAAAAGAATAGAAATATTTTAAAGAAGTTATATTATTTGTATTACTTTGTATATTATTTATTAAATCAGATGATACATCTGTTTTAAATTCAACTTTATATATTTTATTATTTATTAATAATTGTTTTATATTATCAGGTATACTTATTTTTGTAGTAGATATAAATTTTGTATATAATTTTTGTACTTCTTTTTCAATTTCAAATAATAAATAAGATCTTACTAAATCTTGTATCAAGTTTGCTTTAATAAATAATAATAAAATATTCTTATTTTGTTTGGTAGTTTCTAACTCTTTTAATATTTCATAATTTATTTCTGTTGTATCAGATTTAATTAATTCAATTAAATTAATACGATAAAAATTATATAAATAATTGTTAATAGATGGCGGTAATTTTTTTTCTTTACTCATTATAAATAATTCATCCATTATATTTTTATTTATAAACCCAATATTTTTTATAATATTTTGATATAATCCAGTTAGTTTAGTTTGATCATCTAATTTCTTAGTATTAGTATCAGCATCTGTAGTATCAGCATTTATATCATTTATATTAATACTAATTTGTTCATTTGTCTTATTATATAATATTAAATAATCATTTCCAAATGAATAATAAAATAATTTAGGTATTTTCATTTTTAAATTAGTTGCTGATAAATAATAAAGTAAAAATATATATGCATTTATATTATTTAAATATAATTCAAGTGATTGTAAATTAAATATTTCAAAACTATCTAATAAATTAGATATATCATCGTCGTCTGTTTTAAATAAGTCATTATAAATTTTAAATATTTGACTATAATTATATAAATTAACTAAATATGGATAAATATATGATACTGCTAATGCATAATTATTACTATTTTTTGTATTATTAAATTCTGTAATAATTTGATTAAATGCAATAATTAAAGATTTTATTAAATAATTAATTTTAACTTCAAATATATTTAAATTTATAGAAATATTAAAATTTGTCATAGGTCTATGAAAATAATCTAATTCATATACATTATAAGTATCTTCTATTGGTTTTTCACTTATATTAAAATTAAATAAATCTATTTCTGGTTCAATTAGATTTTTTGCTGAATTAGTTATTTCTGTTATATTATTTACTTGTGATACATGGCCTAAATAATTTAAACCTAAATAATAACATTCAATAAATTTTTTATTATTATTTATATTATCAATATTTAATTCATAATCAGTTGAGTCATTTATATATTGAATAAGCATATTATACTCTTCATTTGTTTTAAATAGGAAATAATTAAGTCTACTTGGTAAAGCATATTCATTTATTGACCATAGATTAATAAATATAATAGGATCAGTTTGAGATATAATATTAATAAATTCATTATTTAATTTTATTTCATTATAATCTTCAATAAAATTTGGTTCAATCATTTCAATTTCATTATCATTTGGAATATTATTAGTTATAATTAATGTTTTCATTCTAGCGACAATATTACTATCAGTATTTTTAATTAATTTAAGAACATCTGCTATATGACAATATTGAGGCTTTTGAGACATATTTTTATAATATTCAATTATTGAATTACATAAATTATTTCTTTCTATTATATTTTTCTTTATGTCTCCATTCATTAAATTGAATGTGTTTTCTAATATATCTCTTAATTGTTGATTAATTTCTAGTGAATTTATAACATTTTCATCTATAACATCATCATTAGAAGCATATATAGTATCAAATACATTTTTTATATTTGTACTAGTTTGTTCACTTAATAATATATATAACCATGCACTTAATAATGATCCATATTTAGTATTATCATTTTCTTTGCTTGAAAAACCACACTGATTATTTTTAAATAATAATGGATGCAAAATAATTCTCATAGACTGTCTTATAGATAATTCAAAATTACTTTTTTTATTAATTAATCCAGCAAATAATAAAATAATACTCATTCTCATATTACATTCTAAATTATGATCTGGGTGCATTAAACTTAAAAATTCAGTTACAAATGAATATAACCAATTTATTTTATCTAAATTTATTGAATTATATTTTGATAATAAATTATAATCTCTATATTTATTATAATAATTTTGTTTTATTATTGATAAGTTACTTTCATTAAAATAGTTGTTTTTCATTTCTACATCAAGATTATCATATAAAAAATAATAAGTTGTTAGTTCAACTGTTTCATCATATAAATTATAATAATAAAAAATAGATTTAATAATATTAGAATATGAACTAGTTGGATTTTCAATATATTTACAAATGATAGAACCAATTATATTTCTTTCATATCTATTTTCATATAAATTATTATTTAATATTTTTTCATTAATTTTTGCATTAAAAATTTCAGCAATTTTATATTCAAAACTATCTTTATTATAATTATCAATAATAGATTGAATATTTTCAAAATCTGTAAATTTTAATTTATCTATTAATTTATATATTTTTAGTTTATCTATATTAAAATTAAAATTATTATTTATAGTAGTTGTAAATTTTGCAATTAAGCTATCAATTTCTGTTTTATTTGTAGGAACATCTGTGTCTGATAATGCTTTAATAGTAGTTGTAAGAGTTTCTATATTAGTAACATCAATTATATATATTTGACTAAATTCTAATATAGTTTTAATAAAGGAATAGATATCATCATAAGTGTATAATGGAGGTGTTTCGTATGCTTTAGCTATTAAGTCTATTATATTTTTAATATCAAGATCAGATTCTGAATTTTTATGATCATTAATTATTGTTATATAACCAGTATCATCTGTATCATCTGGCGCAGATGTTATTAAATTATTTAATTCATTAATTGATTCTAATGTTTCAATTTGTTTAAATTTTCCAGCAAGAGGATCATTAATTTCTTTTAAATATTTAAAAATATTAGTAAAATTAATTGTTCTATATGTGAAAATAAAATTAAAAATATTAATATAGTTTAATATTTTTTGTTTAATATCTTCTATATAATCAATATCACTATTTTCAATATAACTATCAAAAAAAGAATTTTCTATTAAATCAATGAACATATTCCCAATATTATTATCTAATTTTGTAGCGTCAGATGGTAAATCAGATTTTAATAGTTTACTAACTATTGAATTTATATATATAATTATTTGTTTTTGAATATCAATAAATAATTTTTTAATTTCTTCATTAAATACGAGATTACCACCATTATCTTCAGTATATTTATCTTTTATATTATTAAATATATTTGTCATTAAATCATAATTATTTAATTTATTAATAAGTTCATTATTAGTAGGATCTATTAATTGTAATAGATTTTGTAAATCATCAAATGATAAAAACATATTATACATAATAAAATTTACTCGTTCTTCTAATGATAAATTTTCTAAATATATAACTTGATCAATTGTTAATGGTTCAATTATATTACAAATACGAGGTCCACCTATAAAATAATTATCATCATCAGAAATTTCTATTATATTTTGACTAAAATCAAAATCTTTATATTTGTATTGTCCATTATTTTTATTTATATTTCTTAAATCTGCATCATTTAATACAGAAGATAAATTATTATTTAAATATTCTAAAGTGTATTTATTATTTAGCTCATTTATATCAATTTTATTAATTACATCATAATTAATATTTTGTATTAAAGAAAATGATTTTTCAATTAATTCAATTAAATATGCTTTACTATTACTATTTTTAATAATAGCTGTTTCAGACTTTTCTGGAAATGAATATGATTTTTCAGAAGGTATATGAATATTAATATCATCAATTAATTCAAAATTATTCCATTTATCTATAATTAATTGTTTTAATCCTGAATAATTAATTCTATAAAAATCTTCTGCAAGTTGTTTTGCTTTATTAACATCATTTTTATTATTATTAATAATTTGAGATAATCCTTGTTGAAATTTTAAAATAATATCAACTGCATCATTTTGTATATTAAAACTATATTCTACTGTATTTTTAATAGATTCGATAAATTTAGAATTTTTAATTGATTCCCATAATTTTTTATTTGCTTCTGTTAATGATTGCTTAGAAATTTTATCTTGAATTTTTGGTAAAGGAACTATATTACCAATTGATGTTTTTTCTTCAAGTTTAATATTACCAGAAAATAATTTATGTAAAGGTGTATTACCAAAATTATCTTTATAATTAATATCAACACCAATTTCAACTAAAAATTTTATAATACTCATGTATTGTTTAATACATGCAATATGTAAAGGTGTTTGATTTAAATTATTTGGTGCATCTGGATTAACATGCTCATCATATAAATATTTAATAATTAATAATCTTTGTGATTCAGTTTTTAATAAATCATTTTCTAATAAAACATGATGAATTAAATTATTACCAAATCTATCATAAACATTAAAAGGAATATTTTCAATCATAACAAATTGTTTAATTTCATTTAGATTCATAGTTCCAACAATATTAAAAAAATCTGTTACAAGTTTATCATCTATTTTAATGGATGGTTTATATGATTTTTCAAAATATGATCCTTTCTCTGACATATATATTATATTATATGATAATTTTAAAACTTTTAATTAAAAGTTTTAAAATTATAAATTCAAAGTTTTAGGAATGCATCTCTTTTCATTTATATCATAGAATTGATAGGTTGACTTGATGATTGAATCATTTGAACTGTATTTTTTGGTTGAATCATTTGAGGAAATTTGCTTGTTGAATAAGCATTCATTAAAAATGATGATGGTTGAGGTGTTAAAGAATTAAAAGCATCTAAATAAGAGCCACCCCCATTTATAGTTAAATTAATTTGAGATGATAATGATATATCACCTTCTGGAACAATACCACAAACATTAAATCTGGAATCAACTAATAAATCACGTAATCCAGAACCTTGTAATTTTGATCTAAATTCAAATGAATTAGTAGCATTTCCTTTCATTTCTTTGAATGTTTCATTATGACTTTTATAATTAGTTTGTTGAGCCCTACCATCAGACATTAATCCAGGGCATGAAGAATATACATCATCTAAATTGCTCATATAATTTAACTTAGATTTAAAAAATATTTTTATATTTTTTAAATATAAATTTTTATGACGATTTCAAAATCTTAAAAAGATTTTAAAATGTATCATAAACTCAACTAGAACCTAGTGGTTCGGGCTGTATTATTATTTATTATTGAAGTTTATTAAATATATCATTTGCTAAATCAACTTTTCTTTTCTTTTTACCGTTTTCATTATTAATATCTATTTCTAATTCAGTTGCTCGAGCTTGTAATTCATCTAATTTTAATTTAAGTAATTGTTCAACAGTTTGTTTATCTTTAACTAGTTGAACTTCTTCTTTTTCTTCATCATGTTCAGAATGTTTAACCATATTAATAACACTTTCAACTAATGGAGTATCATGTTCATTATCATGTTCATTATCATTTGTATTAGTATCTAATTTATCATGACTATATACTTGAACTGGTGTTTCTTCATTGCTATATTCTTCAACTGTTTCCTCAACTGAGCCTTCAACTTCATCATTTGATTCAGTTGGAGGAGGTGGTAATTCAATTTGTTTTTTTGTATTTTTAACATCTAATTGAGCATTATTTAATTCAAGTTTAGATACTCTTTTATTAAGAGTATCTACTTCAGTATATAAAAAGTAAACAACTAAACTTAAACCTAAAATAATTAAGAATTTATAGTCGAATATTTTTGGCATTATATTAAATTAATATATATTCTAATTTAAATTAAACTAATTATTATAATTTAAACCTAAAGTAAAATTAATAATATGGAAAAAATAGTAGTAAATAATAATCCAACCATGAATAATATTGAAGGATTATTTTCAAGTAAATTAAAAAGACAAAATTACACACCATTTGGTACAGAATTTAAAAGAATTTTATCAACACAATTATTTAATTATGGATCAAATTTTGGTATTGAAATTCCAATAATAGGTAATTATTTATATAGAAGTTTTTTTGAAATAGAATTACCTATATTATATTTTACAGATAGTATAATTACTAATGAAAAATATACTCAATATAAAACAAATAATTTAAGTAATATAACAACTGAAATTGCTAAATGGCAAGAATTATATAATAATTTAAATGCATTTTCAAATATTATGATAGAAGTGTATGTTGAAGTAAAAAAAATATTAAAATTACAAAATATTACATTAAGTTTTTTACAAAGCAGGGTATTAAATATTCTTAATAAATATGGAGAAAATTTATATAAATATAGATTATTAATAGATCCTTCTATATTATCTAATATTGATATAGCTGCTTATATTATAGGATTAACTACTTTAGTAATAACAACAGTTGAATCAAAAATAGATGTAATGTATAATAATAATATTAATTATTTAAATTATTATATGGGCAATATTACTTATTATAATAAACAATATGCAACTGTAAAAGAAGGTAAAATATTAAGTAAATGGATTGACAATTTAGGACATTATTATTTTAATTTTTTTGAATTAGTTATAAATGGTATTACTATAGATAATTATTCAAATGATTTTTTACATTGTTATCAAACTCATTATATTGCAAGTGAATATAAAGATAATTATGATAGATTAATAGGAAATACAGATGAAATATATAATAATAAAGGATCTCCCAATATTATTTATACACCACTAATATTTAGTTTTAATAATAAAGATGAACCATCTCAATCTATGCCTTTATTAGGTATGATGAATAGTAGTATAAAAATAAATAGTAGAGTTAATGATTTAAAAAATTTAGTATACTTGCAAGATTGGGAATCAATGTATAATGAAATTCTAAAAGTAGAATTAAGAAGAGATCAACATACTATTGATGAATCAAATGCAATTACTATTTATGATTTACCATACACAAGTATTGAATTAAAATTACCAGAATATATATATGTTTATAATTGTTCAATTTTAGATAAAAGAGTTTTAAATGTTAAATATCCTGGAATTGATAGTGATACTATTTTAAATAATTATGGTTCAACTTTAGAAGATGGAACACAAGTATTAACTTTAGATGATTTTATATATTTTATGAATATAATTAAAACTGAAAAGAAAGTTGATGAAAATTCAAAAATAGCAATAGCGGGATATCATTATTTTATTGATTACAATTATGTATTAAATTTAATATCAAAACCAAAAATATCATTATTAATAGAATATGGTTTTGTCGATAATTATGAAAAACAAATAATGTCACAAACTAAATTAAATTATATAATAGAAACACATCATGAAATAATATTAGATATAGATGATACATCATTATTTGATTCATTAAATGATATTAATGGTTTAGTAAAAGATATATATGTATTTGGAAGGAAGAAATTGGATTTAAATGGTATATCAAATTATGGAAAATCAGAATATTCTAAATTTAGAAATGATGTATTAGAAAATATAGAATTAAAAATATCAAATGAATATAATTTATATGATTTTTATACATACAATCCTGATAGTTATAAAAATATAGCATCATATATATTAAATTCACCAGTTCCAGATGGTGTATGGTATAGAACTTTTTCCTTAAATCCATATATGATCCAACCTTCTGGATTTATAAATATGAATCATATTACAGGTCAAAATATAGTTGTAAATGTTAATTCAAATAATAATAATTATTATTATTCAAAAAATAATCCAAATAATTTAGGAGTTGAATTTAAAATAATGTATACAAAATACAATATATTAAATGTTAATAATGGTAATGCAAATTTAACATTTTATAATTAATTGGGAGCAATTATTTTAATATAAATAAAATATCATCTGATTCTATATCTGAATTAACATCATCAATATTAATTTCAATATCATTTATAGTTATAATATTAATTAATTGTTGTCTATTAATTTCATATAATTTAAAAAATAAAATATATTGTGTTAAAATTGAATGTATTTTATTAAAAATATATTCAGTATATTTTACCATATTTTCAAATTTTAAATTTAAAAAATCATGAGTAGATAATATTAATATATTATTTTCAGAGAAAAATGAATGTTTAAATAATAAATAGACTTTATGAAGTCTATTAATCATTTCTTCTATATGATAACTATAACTAGAATCTTCATATTTAGTTAATTTTTCCATTCCTTTTAATTTATTATGAAAATATAAAATTCCTTTACTACCATCAAATATTGACATAAATTTATTTAATAATAAATTTAAATGATTTATTTGTTCATTTATATTTTTTTTCCAAAAAAATATATGTGGATAACATTTTTTAAATTTATGTAAATTGGAAATAATATTATATTGTTTAATTATAATTGCATATATATCTAAAATTAAATTGTAAGTATTAGGATCATTTGTTAATAATTCTTGAAATAAATAAAAATTATATATTAACATTAAATGAATATGATACTTTGTAAATAATTTTAAAAAAATATATTTATTATAATCAATTATATCACTATTAAAAATAATATATAATGCTGATAATGGATATTCTAAATTTTTAATATTTTCTTCTAATAAATTTAAATTCATATTATTAAATTAAATAAATTTTAATTATATGAACTTAAGATAATATACATTCAAATAATTCTATCATAAAATTAAAAGCGTTTTTTAATATTAAGTGTTTGACTTGTAACACTACTTCCTGTTAATTCAGTAGTTGAAGTATTATAATAAGTACTTGATTTAGAGCTAGAACTATAACCACTTCCAGATAATGAATCTTTTAAAGAAATATTATCTACTACTCTTGATGTAATTGATCTTGGCATTGATTGTCCTGATGATGTAGTAGTTAGGTTTGCTCGAGAAGTTGGTTTTGCTTGAGTAGTAGCACTAATCATTTTGTTATATTTATCTTTAGTTTCCTTTAGTTCCTTTTTTTTCTTTAAATAACTTGTTCCTAAAATTATTAATACTATAGAAGCTATTCCAAAAAATGTTATAAATCCAATTAATAAATACATACCTTTTTTTGATTTATGCGGTGTTGGTGGTATTAGTTCTGATGTTGACTGTAATATTGGTCCTATTAATGTTGGCGGTATTGCTTGTATTTGTGATGATAGTTGTAATTGTAATGGTATTTGTGGTAATTGTGGTGATGGTATTCCAGGTAATGACATTATATTATTTTATATTTTAAAATAAATAATTATATTATGTGTAATTCAAAATCAATATAATTAATTTTGAATTATTGTTACTATCTTTGGGTTCTACTGCATATTATTCAATTATGGTAATGTTATAATATCTGTTACCATATCAGATACTAGTGGTATACCATCATTTGATTTTATTGTATTTTTAATATATATTATATCATTTTTATTTATACTTGGTATAATATAACGATTTATTAATATTACGTCACTTGTATCAATTTTTATAGGAAATGAATTAAATCCTGTTCCATTATATTCAATACCTATACATTCTTCACTACTATTACATAATCTTACTGCATCTAACCATAATAATGGCTCTTCTGATATTTTTTGTACATTTGAATAATTAAATTTTTTATTAAAATATTTATTATATGATAAAGTATTACCAATTGGTATAATTTGATTATCTGATTGTGCTAATGAATCCTTAAATATTTGATTAACATTTATTATATCTGTATTAACCCATAGATCTTTATCTGGATCTGAACTTTTAGTAATATTAGTACAACTAAATACAAAGTCATCTACTCTTTGTATACCTATACAATTATTACATTTATCAATTCCTTCATCGATTGACATTTTACCAAGTAATTCTTTATTTTCACATGTATAAGCAACACCTAAAACATATTTTTGATTTTTAGGAGGTATATACATTTTAACATTACCAGATATATTAACAGTTGAATATGTTTTTTCTTGTTTATCTGTTAAAGATAAGCGACTACTTTTTGTATTATTAACAGTTTTTGTATTTATACTAGATCTAGTATTTATACTATTTACTCTTTTTGTTAAAACTACAGATTTTGTATTAACTATAGTATTATTTTCATTTTTATCATTATTATTATTTATTGTTTTTATTATACGTATTATACCATATATTATTAAACCTAAAATAATAATTACAATAAAAATAATACCGCCTATTTTTAAAATTTTAAATTTGTTATTAGATATTGATACATTTGGCTGTAATGGTGCATTTAATGGTAATGGTACATTTTGCTGTAATGGTGCATTTGGCTGTAATGGTGCATTTAATGGTAATGGTACATTTGGCTGTAATGGTGCATAATTAGACATTATTATATTAGTATATATTTTTATGATTATTTAAAATTTTTAGTATATTGAATTTTTTATTAAATATTATTTTATTAAAAGTTCATTTTATTGAGATTTTGGAGGTGATTTATGTAATATTGCAAATATTATAATATATATAATAATTATAATAAAAAATGAGATTAATGATTTTTTAGGCATATTAATTAATTATATAAAATAATTAATAATTATGAACATTTAACCAATCAATATTATCTAAATTACTTTTATATATAATATTTGTTTTTTTTATTAAATAATAATTAGCATGTATATTATTTAATTTTTCTTGTAATTTACGATTTTCTAGTTTAAGTTTATTAATTTTATTATTTTTACCTAACATTATTTAAATAATTTTTTTATTTTTAAATAAAAAATTGATCTGGAGCAATTTTTTTCCTTAGGGAAAATAATGGCAACTCAGATTAAAAATTGATTAACGTGGGACGTTAATAAAATAAATTCTAAAGAATTTATTTTATTATAAACGTCCACGAATATCAAAGGTTATTCTGGATATCAACCTTTGGTTGTATTTACAAAGTAAATTGAATAGCCAAAATAAAAATTGATTAATATTATTTAAAAAGAATCTTCAATTCACTTTAATATTAAAATGGGTGTTCCTGGATTCTTTTTATGGTTATGGAAAAATTATAAAGCTAATAATTTTGTATTAAATCAGTCTGCAATTGATACAATTAATATTGAATATTTTTTATTAGATATGAATTGTATGATTCATCCAATTTGTTTTGAGACTTTAAAAACTATAGAAATAGATAAATCTGATAAATCTGATAAATCTGATAAATCTGATAAAATTAATATGGATAAAATAGAAAATAAGATGATTAATAATGTAATTGAATATTTAGAAAAAATGATCAGTATAGTTAAACCAAAAAAATGTATTTATATTGCTATTGATGGAGTTGCACCTGTTGCTAAAATGAAACAACAGCGCCTTAGACGTTTTAAAAGTATTAATGATAAAAAAGTATTTGATAGTATAAGATATAAACATAAAAAAGAAATTCCATTTTTTTGGAATAATAGTGCAATTACACCTGGAACACAATTTATGAAAAAAATTACTGATAAAATTAAAATATGGGCAATTAATTATGCTAAAGAAAATAAAATACAAATAGTATTTTCACCAGCAAATGTTCCCGGAGAAGGAGAACATAAATTACTACAATATATGAAAGAAAATATAAATAGTTCATATGTAGTATATGGTTTAGATGCTGATCTTATTTTTTTGATGTTAGCAACTAAATTAAATAATATCTACTTGATGCGTGAGGCAAATAATTTAGATTATAAAGAATCAAAAGATAAAATAAATTTTGTATCAATTGACATTATGAAAACATGTATTATAAATAGTATTAATAAAATACAAAATAATGAGAAAAAAATAAATGATAATAGAATTATAGATGATTTTATTTTTATTTGTTATTTAATGGGAAATGATTTTTTACCTCATATACCGTGTTTAGATATTTATAATAATGCAATTGATACATTACTTGAAACATATGTAGAAGAGGTAATTATGAATGATGATTATATTATTGAGAATAATAATATTAATAAAGATGTATTTTTAAAATTTTTATCAAAATTAGCAACATTAGAAGAACAAACATTAATTGAATCTTATAGTAAAAAGAAAAAGAAGATGTATTGTCAACATACAGATCCATTTGATATTGAAATGTTTAAAATAGATAATTTACAATTTAAGATTGAAGATAATATTAGAATAGGAGAAGGATCTATGACAGAATGGAGAGAACGTTTTTATTATTATAATTATCAAGTTAAAGATGATATGAATGAATTTATAAATAATATGGTTAAAGAATATATAATTGGCTTAAATTGGGTAACCCAATATTATTTTGATAAATGTCCATCATGGGAATGGTTTTATCCATATGATCATTCACCATTTTTAAATGATATAGTTATTTCATCTGGAGTTTGGTTATATGATAATTCACTAAATTATTTTGAAATTAAACAACCTTTAACTGCATTTGAACAATTATTAATAGTATTACCAAAAGAAACTTCTTATTTATTACCAAAAGAGTTAAGAAAAATAATGATAAATACAAATAGTAGTGTTTGTCATTTATATCCAGATGAATTTAAATTAGATATGATTAATAAAAAAAAGTATTGGATGTGTAGTCCAATTCTACCTAATTTAGAAATAAATTTAATAAAAAAAATATTTATTAAATATTCAAAATTATTAAATGATAATGATATAAAAATGAATAAAAATGGAGAAAATTTAATTTTTTAATAATAATTAGTTTATTTATTTAAAAGATATATCTATAAAAAATATAATTAATAGTAATATGAATGAAGAAAATCAGCCAGTAAATATTGATTTGATGAAATTTAATCAAATTCCATATAGAATAGACACAATAAAAAATATGTTAAATGGTAAAATAATAGATAGCATGATTGATTTTAAAAATGATACTAGTGATATAGTAAATGTTTCAAATGAAGATATAAGAGAAATACTACCAAAAAAATATATTGATTTTAATAAAGCTATAAAAGATTTAGGTGGAAGATTATTATATATTAAAAGTGGATCAACTGGTCATACATTTAAAGGTGTTTACCCTCCACCTAATGAAGAAAATAAACCAAATTATGCAGTTAAAGTAGTTGCATATCCACGAAAAGAAAATTATGGTGATATGTTTAATGTTAAAAGACCTGAAAATGCAGAATTATTAATGTTAAGATTATTATCTAATTTTGTTAAAAACAAAAAAACACCACATATAGTATTACCTATAACTACATTTAATACAAGTATAAAACCTTTTATTAGTTTACCAAAAGATAATATTGTAAATAATAAAAAATATGATGCTTTTGTAAAAAGATATAAAAAAGGTGAATATTATGATAATGTTTCTGTATTAATATCAGAATGGGCTAATTCTGGTGATTTATTAGATTATATTAAAAAAAATTATACATCAATGCAAGTTAAACATTGGAGAAGTATATTTTTTCAATTATTATCAGTGTTGGCCATAATACAAAATAAATATCCTGGATTTCGTCATAATGATATGAAAGCTAATAATATATTAGTTCATAAAATTCAAACAAGTAAAACAAATTATAAATTTAAATATAAAATAAATGGACAAGAATATATAGTTCCAAATATAGGAATTCAAATAAAATTATGGGATTTTGATTTTGCATGTATACCTGGAATAGTAGATAATACAAAGGTAAATGCAGAATGGACTGATAAAATTAATATAAAACCTGAACAAAATAGATATTATGATATACATTATTTTTTTAATACTTTAACAAAAAAAGGATTCTTTCCTGAATTTTGGACAGAACCAGAAATTCCAGAAAGTGTAAGAGAATTTGTAACTAGAGTAGTTCCAGAAAAATATTCAAAAGAGGGGAAATATGTAACAGATAGAGGTCGTATATTAATTAATGAAGAATATACAACACCAGATGAAATTTTAAAAAATGATCCATTATTTAAAGTTATGCGCAATTAATTGTTCAGTATCAGATGTTTGAACTTCAGAAGATTCTTCAGTTAACTGAATAACATCTGGTATCATATCAAATATTTCTGTATTAGTTTCTAAATTTTCATTATTAATTTTCATTATATAATTACCTTGTTTACCTAATAAAGTTTGATTAGTATAATAATGATCTTTTTCAAATGGAATAAATAATAGATTAATATTATAATTAAATTCTTCAAATTTATTATTTTTATTTTTATAACAAATTATATTAATATTATTTAATTCAAAACCTTTTTCAGTTTTAGTATAATATATTTTATTTGGTATAATAATATTATCATCTGATTTAAATTGAGTTTTAATAAAATGTAATACATTATTATTATCATGATTATTTAAATAATTCATTTTGGATACTTTTACTATATTTGTAATTTCATTAAATTTATTTTTAATTTTATGTAAATTATTATCAATACTTAGCATATATATGATTATTAAAACTGCTGCTAATAATATAATAGACATTATAATGTAATTCATGATATATAATTATATTATATATTATGAATTAATAAACGCTTTAGAATGATTAAGAATGTAAATATAATGCATTATCGAGTGCTTGTTTATATGCACTTTTATCAATTGAATCTTTAAAATAAGTTAATAATTCTTTTTCAAATAAATCAATTTCTGTTCCATTTTTAAATAAAATAGTCCATGAATATTTAATTGGAATAGTTAAATCCACATTAGAACAGTAAATTATATCTATAATTCCTTCATCATGGGAGGAAATATATTTCCAATCCATACTCATAATAAGTGAAATATTATTATTTGTTTAAATAAAATAAAATAAATTAAAATTAATTTATTCTCCTAATAAATTATCAACTATATCATCTGATGGATCTTGATCTTCATACACATCATTATCATCATATTCATCTATATCTAATGCATTTTGTTCTTCATTCATATCCATTTCTCTTTCTTTATTAACTTCTTCATCTATTTCTTTAACATTTACTAATTCTTGATAAAATCCTATAACTCTATTTGATTCATCTATATAAGGTGCGTCAATTAATAATAATGAATCGAATTTTCTAATAAGAGTATTTTCAAATGGAATATAATAACTATAATAAGAAAATTGTATTATTTTTAATATTAAATATGCTAAATTTGTTTTTATTGCCGGCTGTTCATTATATTCTAATAATCTTGATAAATTAAAAATATAATAAAATAACAATACACTATCAGTATTATTTATTTTATTTAATATTTTAGTATCAATTTGCATATTATCTTCATTATTTATTACTAAATTTTCAGGTAAATCTTTTAATATTGTATTATTTGTAACTGTATATATATGTTTAAATATGTGACCCTTATTATCTTTATCATTTGTATTGAAATGTTTTAATGATTTTTTAAATTCTTCTACTAATTTAAATTCTTCTATATTATAAGGATTTTCTATTTCTTTTGTTTTAGCATTATTATTAATTTTTTCGATTATACTATTTGTTCTATATATAATTTGTCTTAAATTATTTATTCTTATTCTTATTAATTGTTTTAATATATCTTTATTTTTTTTTGTAGAAATATGATTTATTTTATAATATTCATGTTCTAATCCTAAAGATAATAACATATCACGAATACCATGAATAATTTCAATTGATAATATACTTTTATAATTTACAAATGTTTTATTATCTTTTGAATATCCTAAATAATTTTTGGTAATAGCATCATAATAAACATATGCACTATGTATTTTATCATGATAATATAATACATTTCTTTTATAGTAAAAATGATCATTTTTATAATTAATTTTATCTTCACTTGATAAAATTACTATTGGATTTGTAATTGCATGACCAAGATAATCATTTTTAATAATAAATAATGTATCTTTTAAATATACATTTTGATGAATTTGTTTTTCATCCACCATATATGTTATCTTAATTTTTGTTCCAACTATTTTAATTAAATTATCAATAAAATCATCAATATAATTTATTAATTTATTATTTGTATATTTATTATAACGTTCATTTAATGTTACTAATACTTTAATATCATGATTTCTTTTGTCCTCTCTTTTCTTAAAATATTTTTTTATTAAATCTAATTGATTTATTGCTTTTGTTTCTTGATTTTTCCTAATATTTTTTTCTAATAAAAATAGTTCAGCTGGTTTATATTCATATGTTTCTATATTCTTTTTACATTTACTACAAATATGAGTATCAATATTTATATCATGAGAATCACCTGAAATACAATATGTATTGGCTAATTTTCTTAAATATAATAATTTTAATTGATTAACTCTACTTATATTTTGCAAATCATTCTTTTCTTTTATTAAATCATTATAATTAGATCCACATAAAGAACATATAATTGCTCCTTTTTCAAAACTCCATTCATGAAATTTACCATCATAACAATTAGTAAATATATCAATATTATATTCTAATTTTTCATATAATATTAATGATAAAGAATCATCGTTTTTACTTATACAATCTTTTTTAGTATTTATTAATGGATTATAAACATTATCTAATTTTAAATCTATTACATTTTCATTTTTAGATTTAAATGTATATTTTTTATCCTCTATTGATATTTTTTGTTTAATCATTATATCTAATTGATTATAAGCATTTGTATCCATATAAACATTTTTTACTTTATGCATAAATCTATTAACAACTAATTCATATTGATAATTTTTATCTTTGCTCATATTTGCTTCAATTAATGTATTAATTAAATCAACTAATGTATGAATTATAATTTTTTGAACTAATATTATTTGTGATTTGTCTTTATTTGCCCAAAGCCATACATAATTATTTGTTAAAATACATCCAATATAAAATAATACATAGGCTAATAATGGAATATTATTAATAGATATTTTTTCTTTTTCATTTATACGTAAATATAATTTTGAAAATATTGATTCTTTTACCTGATTAAATATGAAAAAATTACAAAATTTATCATCTTTTAAATTTAATATTTGACCTATATTTAAATCAGCTATTATCATTACCATTATATATGCAATTATATTATTGTATTTAATTAATTTATAATAATCTGTATCTGCTGAACTTGTTAAGAAAATTTCATCTTTTAATTCAAAAAAGAACAAATTAGTTAAATCTTTATCTACACCATATATTTCAGAGGCCTTTTGTATTCTATCTTTTGGTTGTTGTTTTATATAATCAGTATGAATTAATATCATATCAATAACATCTTTTATTATCATTTTTCTTCTTAATTTAATAGTTGGTGTATTACCTATATAATAAGATAAATTCATTATGTAACAAATTTTTTCAATATTCTTTTCTAAGTTACGAATTGTTCTTGTGTATTTTTCGTATTTAGGTATTTCTTCTAACTTTTGATTAACTGCTAAATTAGTAGTTAAAAATGTATCCAACTCAGCAACATATGTTCCTTCATATACATATTTTTTAAGATCTAATAATTCAGAACAACTTTTGCATATATATTCACCACGTTCATTAGTTTTAACATATTGTTTAACAAAATCAAAAATAGATTGACTTAATTCTTCATCCTTTTTTCTAGAAATTTTACCTAATTGTATCCATCTAACATAATGGTGACATATTGGTTGTTGAGCAATATTTTCTATATCTATTTCAACTTCTTTAAAACCTAAAATATGAATATCATCTTTTTTCTTAATATATTTTGAAACTGGTATTTTAATAATTTGTTTTTCTTCATTAAATTCTGTTTTAATAGGAATATTTTTTTGTTTATTAAAAAATTTACTAATAATTTCATGATCAAATTTTAATTGAATATTTTGAGTAAATTTATATTGAGTATTAAACTGATAAATAAATTTTTGAATTTCATATAAACTTGATGGTTTATATTCATTTATTTTTTTATATAATTGATTTTTAGTAATTTCAATATAATGATTGAATAATTCACTTAACATATTTTCAATAATTTTATAATTATTTAATGAACTAATATTTTTATATTCTGTTAATTTTGCTTTATCTAATTTAGTATCAAATAACCAATAATATAAATTATCATCTGGTGTTTTTTCCATTAAATTATACATTGCCTCATAACCATTTTTATTTAATTCACGAATATTTTTTAATTTTTCTATTTCAATACATTCGACTAAAATATTATTTGGATTATATATAACACCGATTACATTTAATGGTAAATCTTTATGCCCAGTTCTTAATTCTATCTTTCTATTTTTCGGATTATTATATTTAATATTAGAATTACGAATACCTTGAATTGGTAAAGTTGTTCTTAATCTAAATCCATCTCTACTAAAATCTTTATAATTAATATAAGCATAATTACGTAAATTTTCTAAATCAACTAAATAATCTATATCACTTGTTGTACCACTTAACTCTAATTTACTTATAATTTTTACTTCTTCTAAATCATTATATAATACTGCATCTTTATATTCTAGAGGCTTAAAAAATAAATTTAATGCATCCATCTTTAATTTTTGATTTTTATCAAAAATTGATGAATTTAAATTCATAACTTTGTTCATTTTATTAATAATATATTTGATTTTTGTCGCATCTCTTTCTTTTATATCTTCCCCAATGTTTCTATCATATCTTTCAGTATTTTTATGATATCTTAAAAATTCTTCTGTAATTGGTATAAAAATTCTATTACTAAATAAAAAATCTAAGATTTTAGTATTACCAACTATATGTATTTCTTTTTCTTTTTTATAATCTTCTAAAAATTGATAATAATCATTAATTACATCAGATTTAAATAATTCAGATTGACTATCTGATTTTAATACATTTCTTAATAAACCAAAATCAACTAATTTATTTTCATTTGATATAACTATATCAATGTATTTATACTCAGCATCTTGTAATTCAGTTTCATTTATAATTTTTATTATTTCATTTTTTTCTTCCTCTAAATAAATTTGTTTAAATATTAATGTTTTTAATATATTATGAAAAGCATCCTCCGCTGCCATAAAATAATCATTAAAATAATCTTCACCTATATTATTTAAAAATGATATAGTATGTTCATATTTTAATGGTTCATTATTTAAAATAATTTTAACTCTTTCCATTGTTTTATACTCTTTTAATTTTAATATATCTTTTATTATTGAAAACATTTTAATTATTTTAGCATTATTTTCACTATTATAAAAATTATTTATAGAAAAGACAGTTGATTTTATGTTTTTACTTGTTTCTACTATATTTGTTATATATAGATCTCTATCATTTTTATAATTATATGCTATACCTAAATAAATATAAAAAGCACAATATCTTTTTATAATATCTAATATAAAATTGGTATGACTATCTGATTTTATAATTTCTTCAATTTCTTTTATATTAAATTCTTGAATAAATAATTTAATAATTTCAATTATATCATTCATATATTTAACAAAATTAACATCTTCAGCATATCTTTCAAATATTTTTTTCTTTTCTAAAAATATATTGAATTTGTTTAAAATACTATCAAATAAATTGTCTATTTGATTTATATACATTATACTATTATGGATAAATATATTTATAATTTTATAAAACTTTAAAAATATTTTTTTTCTAATGTTATTATATATGAGCTCAAATTTATTTGTTAAGTCTGATCTTCAAGACATTCTTACTACTACAGTTTCAAATGAAAAACCTATGTGGTTAACTGTTAACTCTGAACAATATGGCGGTGTTAATGTTTTTAAAAATAACAGTGCAACATCTGATGTTTTTATGTCTCAAATAAATACTAAAGATATCAATGAATTAATTAATTTATTAACATCTGATGAAAAAACACATACTAGCAGAAGTGTTACATCTGAAATCATCCCTGATACAGTTGTTTTAAGTGCTACATCAACAGTCGTTCCTCAAAAAGGCGGTGCTGATATTACTACATCTGAATATGTTCCTGAAACAATTGCCTTAAGCACTACATCTGCTTTAAAAACACAAAAGGGTGGTAAATTATGCGCCCATGATGATAAATGCGGACATCAAGTTGGTGGAGCTGCTGAAACTGATACTGAAGCTCTTGAAGCTCAATTACGTAATCTTCTTAAAGGTGGT
>JACCDO011772904.1_pt1 | contig 43907 bp, 41 predicted proteins | sample 7446101 | NCBI WGS metagenome assembly JACCDO01 (sample SAMN15323440, study PRJNA562643) | freshwater metagenome | isolation source: river surface water | place: USA:Blue River Watershed | collected 2017-08-16 | reverse complement strand
GGTTTTCTATTTTATTTATAATATTGTCGTCACAATCAAATTCTATCAATTTATCAGGTAAATTTTCTATCTTTGAAATATAATTGTCATTGCACACATATCTTTGTACATTATATGTAAGTTTTTCTATTTTTTTAATTCCTTTAAATGAATTGTTATATATAATCATAATTATATAATTATATATAACTTTCGTATTGTTCAATTTTTTATAATTATTTAAATCAAAACAAAAAATCAATAAAATCATCTTTTGAGTCTAATAACTTATTATACATATCGTTATCGTAATTTGTAATATTTTCAAGATTGAATACATGATAATTTTCCGGGATGTTATTTGGTAATACGTTGCATGTATAAATAACTAAACCCCGGGCGTGCACAAACGATTCAAAGTCGTGAACAATAAAAAGATCTTTATACAACCCTAAAGTTTCTTCTAGGAAATAACACAAAGTAGTTTTACCACTTGCACCAGACGAATATAAAATTATATTTTCATCATTTTCTGATTTAATTAAATCAAAGAATAAATTTCTTGTATCAATATTAGGAAAGAGAGAAACAAAGTAATTGACTAAAAACTGATTGTTCATCGTGAAATGATATATTATATTATTTTTTTATATTCATTTTTATAAAATTTTAATTATTTTTAAGATTTAATTGTAATACGCACATCACTTGTAGGTTTTTCAACATTACTTGAGGATGTTAGTGTTAATATACTTGGATTACTTAATACATCATAAAATTCTATTTCTAATTTTCTTTTTGATTGTATTTTTATAGATTTTACTGTAAAATCGAAATGGTGTAAATAACTGTCATTTATTTTTGAACCATCTGGTAATTCTCTTAATGATGACTTACCCTTTAAGTCGTATTCGCTATAAAAAATTACACTATCTCTAGAAATAGATCTTGTATAATATATATAACCTCCTACACCTATAGATACAATCAATAATAGAACTATAATAACAATTACAACAATCATTGTATATTAATTTAAAATATATTAATTATTTGAAATTAATAATTAAAAATATATACTCTAATTTATTTTTCTTTTTTAAATTGTTATAATCGTTATATACGTTTTAATTTGTAATATACATTTCTCACTTGATTATCAATGATGAATTTTCTATCGTAAAATTTTACTTCTGGAAAAATATTTATAATTAATTTCTTTAACTCTGATGGACCTATTTTAATTTCGTTAGCTATAAGAATTTCTTTAACATTATTTAATAATACATAATCTGTTTGTTTTCCATATTTAAAATTTTTCATTATTATTTTTTTTGCTTTTTCTAAACTGTTTATGTCTTCTTCTGTATCATAAATATAATCTATATCCATGACTTTATTATTTATTATTCTTAAAATTTCTTCTTTATTGATTTTTTCATATGTCGAAGACAATGTATCAAGAACATTTCCTACTATTTCAATAACCATAATTATATAATTCAAATCACATTTGAAAAATTCACGATTGACTCTATATTTATTTAAAATATGATGAACACATTTTTCTAACAAATCTTGATCATTTGTTTTATATTCATACATTTGTTCTATATTGTTTACATTGGCTGTTTGTAAACTTCTTATTCTTTTATTGAGATCTTTTGTTTTTCCCACTTTATATCCACCATCTGTCTTAAATACATATACATGCCCGTTCTTTTCTACTTCCTCGTATACTTTTTCTTTTAATAATTTGTTTTCTTTCTCTAATTCTGATATTTTTTTCTTTAGTAGTTCTATCTCGTTATTTTTAAGAAAATTCATTTTTTAAACCTATAAAATAATTTATTTTTCAATTTTATAAATAGACTATAATTTTGGGTTTTTAAAAATACCACGCCCTTTTTAAAAATATACACGCTCTTTTTAAAATATCACACGCAAATTAAAAAAAATACACGCTATATTTTAAATTTACACGCTATATTTAATATTTGCACGCTCGGTATCAAATGACACATGTTATAATCTGTATTTAAATATTTTAAATGAAACCATAAAAAACCGTATTGAAATATATATATATTTTCAAGACTTTTTTATATATATTTTTATAACTTTATTTTTTTCAAAATACTTTTTTTTTTTTGTATAAAAAAAGTTAGCATAAAAAATGTACTAATTATTTTATTTTAGTAAAAACATGGTTTTATTTCATGGTTTAAAAAAATCAAACACGCTAATTTTGAAATTTACACGCCTTTTTTCTGATTTGTACCCCTGTTTTTAAAATTTACACGCCTTTTTTGAAATTTACACGCTGTTTTTAAGGTTTTGCACGCTCAAATCATTATTGTTCTGCATTTTTCAAATTTAGAAAAATATTATAGTAATCTTTATTGTTTATTTTTTTTCTATCATGAAAAATGCATTCTGGGAATGTCAGTTTTAATAAATTTATGATAGTTATAGTGTCTTTTTTAATATTATTTGAATTAAGTAATTCTCTTATCTCTTTAACTGTTACAAAATCTTTTTCAGTGCTTATTTTGAAATTTTCAGTTAGAAGATTAGTGAGTTCACTTGTACTTTCGTTCGTATATAAATCTATAATGTTTTTTACTTGTATTGGTATTTTTACAACAAAATCATTAATAGACAGATTAATGTAATTTTTAATTAAAAGATGTATAATACCAACTTCTATTTCATACGTTTTTTCCTCTGTAAAGTTAATTAATTTTCTTTCTGTTTTGTTTTTTGGATTTTCGACGAATCTTGTTTTGAATTCTAAGATATTTATACGTCTTTTAAAACCGTCGTCTTCATTATCTGGTTTTGGTAATACATTACAACACATAAACATTTGATAAGTAGGTTTTATTAAAGTTTCATTTTTATCATATAGACCTCTAGCTTTAATAGTATCACCTGTTAATGTTTTTACTAAATTGATATTTAGGACTTGGTTCGTTTCTGGTTCAGAACAGTATAAAAATCTTTTATTTTTGAAATTTATTAAAGTTGAGTTTGCGTCACCTGCGTTTTTATTTCTTGAAGTTAATAGATTAACATTGAATAAATCACCATAATCACCAAATGCATTTTTTAATCGTTCCATTAAAAATGATTTACCGTTAGAAGCAGTAAAACCATAGTTCATTGTCATTTTTTGTTTTAAATTTTTACCATAAATACATAATGAAAATACATTAATAGCGTATTCATATTCGTCTTTGGAAGGAAATATATCATTTAAAATTGTTTCAGCTAATGTAGTATCTGTATTTTCATTATAATCCATATTGCATTTCATAGTAATGTATTCTTCTTTACTACCTTTTCTAAAAACGTTATCCCTTAAGTCCAAGACGCCATTGTTGAATCCCAAAAGATATTCTTTGTCGTCTAATCTTTCTTCATTATAACAATAAATTTTCAATTCTTTAATAATATTGTCTTTGTACCCAATTTTTTGCATCCAGTTTATCCAATCTTCATAATCATCATTGTGTTTTAGCTCTTCAACTAGATTGTCTATTTCTAATCTTATACATTCTTCTGCTTTTTTTTCATAAAGACCATTGTAAATATTGTATAAATACCATTGGCCATTATTTATAATTAATCTTGAATCGAACTTTTCTTTAATAATTTTAACAACTTGAGTAGTATCTTTATTATTAATATCTTCTGTTTTGAAATTCAATATAAGATTATAAATAGTAGGAGCTAATTCTTCATCTATTTTTATTGGTAATTCAGGATATGTAAAACTACAATTTTTACATTTTAATATTATACCATTATTATTTACTATAGAAATTAAATCCATATTTTTACATCTTTTTGAACGTTTTTTATGTTCGTTTATTATGAATTCTAGATCGTTGTTATGACTAGCGTGAATTTCTTTGTTATTTCTTTTAATTACACATTTATGTTCTAGTTGATAGCCATAAGATTGTGTTGTTTTATCTAATTCCGAAATGATTTTATTATTTTCCTGAAATTTATTAAAAACTGTTATATTATCTTCTTTTAACCATTTGAAAATAGTACCAATAGTTATAGGTGTTTCACAAGTACTATTGCACAAATTCTCCCAGTTCTTTGAATGAGTATTTTTATCGTATTTTATACTCTTCTTAGAGAATTCTTTAAAAATTTTATCACCATTTAAGATTGATGATAAAAAGAAACCTACGCGAATCCAGTCGTCGTATGCGTCAGCTCTTGAATTATCAAGACTTAAAATAATTTCGCGTATTTCGTCATATGATAATTGTGGATTTTTATGTTTTTCTATAGTTTTTGTATCTTTTGTATTTAACAACAAAGTCATTTCAGAATCTGATAATTCTCTGATTGGATTATTGTATAAAATATCATAGCCTTTACCTTGAAAAACACAACGTTTATTTGAAAGGATATCTATATCTAATTTTTTAAATTTTAATTTACTTTCTTTTAATTTTTCATTATATTTAAAAAATATATGGTAACCACCTGATATAGTTTTTGTAATTAACGTGTTTAATTCTGGAAGAGTACCAAAATTTTCTTCGAACCATTTTAAAGATTTGAATTCGGGGTCTTTTAGATCAATGTCAATTACGATTATATCATTTATTTTACCTGTAAGAATAGCGTAGTTTTCTTCGCCATTATATATAGATTCTGATAGTTTTGTCCAATTATCAGGGAATTGTGATATAGTTTTTTTATTATTAGAAAAATTTACAGAAACTGCGAATTTAATAAAATTATTAAAGGGCATTTAATACATATATAATATTTTTAAATTCAATTATTTATTTTATCTATTAATAATATAAATAATGGAAGATAAGAGAAGTTTTAAGATAGTAAGTGTTAAGAATAGTTCTGGTAAGAATATAAAATATGAAGATGGTAGATATTTGAGTTATCACCCAATTTCTGCTGCACAGAAAGTATTCGGGCATGTACATAGATATCATGATAAGCCAAAGAGATTTTCTGTGATAATCAAAATACAAGAAACGACACAAGGATCGCACAAAAAAACTTATAAATATAAGGTGAAATTAGAAAAACATAAAAATCCATTAAAGATTAAAAAGAAAGGTGTAGAAGTTGTATATAAATATTTTGCAAAAATAAAATCAATGAACTAAATCATAAATGTCAATATCTTGATGATGATAAATATTATACCAACAAACATGATTTATACAAGTATTTATAGTATGTTTATCTAGTGTTTGGTATTTGCATACATAAGACCATATTAATTTATCTTTGTTATTTATAATAAAATTACTTGATAAGATTTGGTATTGTGATATACAAATCCAATCAACCAAATAGTTATATTTTTCAATAAAATTTCCTGATAGATTTTGATAACGTGACAATAGTTTCCAATCAAGAATATCAGCATACCTTTCTATAAAATCTTCTGATAACAATTGATATTGTGAAATAAGTTTATAATTTAATTTAATTATATTATTTTCCATAAAATCTTCTGATAATGATTGATATTGTGAAATATGATTCCAATTTAATTTATAACTATATTTTGTCATGAATATTTCACATAGATCTTGATATTGTGAAATAAGATTAAAATCCAAATTATTAATATATGTATGCAAAATATAACAAGTTAAACTTTGATATTGTGATACCTTTGCCCAATTTAAATAATTTTCGAATTTGACTATAGAATTTTCTGAGAAATATTGAAATTGCGATAGTCCATCCCAGTCTAAAATATTTTTATATTTGTAAATAAATTGTTCTGATAATCTTTGATATCTTGATATAATATCAAAATGTATAAAATTAATATGTGTTTCTATAAATTGTTCTGATAATTGTTGATTCTGGCATATACAATCCCATAAAACGAAATTTTGATATTTACTTATAAAATTTTCTTCTAATTGTTTGCATTTTGAAATAGCTTCCCAATCTAAAAAATGTATAAATTCGTTTATGAAATTGCATTTTAATTCGTGATAAGCAGATATATCACCCCACCTAATAGACTTAGTAAGATAAAAGAAAGATAATTTCTCATTATATATAAAATTAGTGCCACCATGAAAATTTAATAAAATGCAATAATTATTATAAGAATTGAAATCTACAAACCTTTTTTTCATAGGTAATCCATGTCTTGAAATATTATAAAGAAACAATTGTTTGCAAATATAATATTCATTTTTTTTAAATTGAAAATATAAATTTCTATTAGTTGATATAAAATTAGCTATATATAAAGGAGATTTTATGTAACTGCATAATTTTGCAAACAAGTGGTCAATATATATAATATTCGACAATGACATTTAATTATATTGTATATTTTTAAATAAATAAATATTATAACTTGAATTAAGATATATAATTTTTATTATATGTTTTTATTACATATGCACTGTAATAAGAACCGTCAGTTTGTTTTATATAAAACATGCATTTAAAGCCAGAATCGAAATCATAATGTTTTATGTATTTATAAGCTGTATCTGAATTATATATAATAAAATCACTGCCAAAATAATATTTCTCTTTTGTTATATTATTTTCAATTACTATGATCATATTGAATGAATATTTGTTGTCTATTATTACAGAATCGTCTGAATCTATACTTTTTAGATCGTCATCCATATAATTATTAATAAGATTCCATTTTTTATCTAGCTTATACGTTAAATTATAATATTCGTGTCTTGTTTCGTATTTATAACGATTATTATTGTATACTAACACGATATTGTAAAATTTGTAATAAATTTTATTTAGAATAAGATATTTTTCCAACAAACAATTATCATATATTACGTGATCAGTTCCATAATAAGAATAGTTATTAAATTGATCAATATTTATAACAACCATACGGTTGCTAAAAATATTAATATTGAAATTTTTAATTTGTTTAAGCATGGTTTATATTTGTAAATAATATTTTTTATTTTTCATTTTTTATTCAAACATTTTATTAAAGATAATCAGTAGTATCTACCATTATCTGTGTTTCTAAATTTATATATTTCTTCGTATTTGGAATTATTTTTGTACTCGTATATGATATTATTTGCGCAAAAATATAAATTGTGTTTAATTAATAATGTTTTAATTAAATTTGTATCATGTGGTGATACGTTTATAATGTAATATGAAGGAGGTGGTGCGAAATCGTCAATGAAACAATGACTTAAAATATATTTTGAACCACAAAAAGTGTTTTTATCAAATTTTTCTATTTCCTGAAATGTAATAGTTTTAGAATTGTCAGTATTATCAGGATTATCGGTATTTTCCGGTTCCGGTTCTTCGTATTCTTCTTTGTAATCGTGTATTTCATGCATTTTATGAGTATTTTTATAACGATTACAATTATAATTATTATCAAATGAATTAAAAATACTTTTTACAAAAGTTCTATCAGAATCGATTGATGATCTTGTTAAAGCATTGGCTGGCATGCTTACAGAAGTTTTAAAAACTGATTTTTTAAGTAATTTAAACATTTGATACAAATGATAAAAATTAATAAATCAATTTTTTTAAGAACAAAATTAAGGGGTTAATATATTATTTATAATATAATCTTTTGTTTCTATATTTTTTACCCACATCAATGCCATTAAAGTGTATTTTAAATAAGGTATATGATTATTTTTTTTTGCATTTACCCACCATTTTAGTACATCTATATTTCCTTTTTGAGAAGCCACGTCTATAGCTGTAAAACAATATTTGAATTCCAGTGTATGACCTTTATCTAACCACCAATCAAGAGCTTTTATATGATTGTATTCGGAAGCGAACAACACGGAATCAGAAGTGTAATGTAAATTTAATATTAATTTTTTTTTATATTTATTATAAAACCAATTTAAAATATTTATATCACCGTTTTTTGAAGCATAATCTAAAGCTTTTGAAGTGTATAATATATTATGTTTGTGTTTATATAATGTATTGAACCACCAATCTAAAACCATAATTCTTTTATATTCCGGGATATTATCGTCTCCGTAACCTGCAACATAATCAATAACAAATTTCTTGTTTATATTTGAAATAAAAAAATTACTAGGATAATTATTATATAAAAATTTTAAAATATTTAATTGACAATATTTTGATGCTAAAAAAATACAGTAATGCAAATCTATATTTATTTGTTTGTAATATACGAACATTTCGACTATGCCATGTTTTATATAATATGATATATCGTATAATGGCTTTATATATATTGACTTATATGTGTTTTTATAACATGTATAAATATCATAATCAAAGTCTATAGGTGAACTTGGTAAATATATATTTATTTTATTTATTTTAAAAAGTAAATATAATCTATTTTGTTCGTATGGAGAAAAATAGGAAAAAATATGTAATAAAATTTCTGTAGGAAAGTTAATTATATTCATATTTATAATAAGATAATTAAAATATATAATCTATATCTTTTACACGATAAGTTAATAAATCCTTCCAAGAATTATCATTGTAGGATAGTTTTAAGTTATAATTTAATAAAGAAGTAGAAACTGATTTTTTTGTTATTTTTCCAAACATTTTTGAATTACCTTGTGAATATTTACCGTAAGTGCAAATAAAATCTAACATGTTAATTTTATTCAAGTTAAAAATATAAAGGTCACCTAATCTATGTAAATTATCACTGTCTATATGATAAGCAGTTAAAATGTAGTCGCAATTGTGGTAAGGGCGTAGTTGATTATAACTAAATATTTTATTTGTATGACCACCATTTGATATCTTTATTTCGTAATTTTTTCCATCATAAGACAAATCACCTGACAATTTGTTTTTGATTTTCAACATATTATAATGATGTTGAATATAATTTTCCAAGTAAATTCCTGATAATTGACCAGATAAGTTATTTATTTTACAATAAATATGAGCGTTTTTTAAAGATGGTTGTTTCATTATTTCAGTTTTATGAAATATATGCTGTGAATTTAGTAGATGTTTTAATTTCAAATTCATTTTGTAATAATGAATGTAGTAATAATAAAAATAATTTCAATTTTTAATATGCGCGCTTGAAAAAGTTTAAAAATAAATAAAAATAATAATATATGAATAACGTACTTATAACTGGAGGGGCTGGGTTTATAGGTAGTAATCTTACGAACTACTTTGTAAATAAATATAAAGATACAAATTTTATAGTGATTGATTGTTTAAATTATTGTAGTAATATTGAAAATATAACAGTGCAAGAAAACGACAATTTTAAATTTGTATGTGGACATTTGCAAAATGCACAATTATTAGAGCATATAGTATATGAGAACAATATAACGCATATAATACATTGTGCCGCAGAAAGTCATGTTGATAATTCATTTATTGATCCTATAAAAACAGTGAATGAAAATATAATGGCTACTATGGTATTATTAGAAATCGCAAGAAAATATAATATCAAACAATTTATACATTTTTCAACTGATGAAATATATGGTGAAACAGATACTAAACTTACAGAAACATCGAATTTAAATCCAACAACACCATACGCAGCAAGCAAAGCAGGTATAGATATGATTATACAAAGTTATACAAAAACATTTAAATTTCCAGCAATAATAGTTAGACCAAATAACATATATGGTAGAAATCAATATTTTGAAAAGGTGATACCTAAATTTATAACACAACTACTAAATGATGAAAATATAACCATACATGGTGATGGATTAAATAAAAGGTCATTTCTATATGTGGATGATTTGGTAAACGCAATAGATCATTTACTTTTTAAGGAAGAATATAATAATAATATATATAATATAGGAACTGATGAAGAATATACTATATTAGACATATCAAAAGTTTTAATAAAGAAAATAAAACATACAGATGATTATCAAAATCACATTGTATATATAGACGATAGAATATATAACGATAGTAGATATTTGATAGACTGTGACCATATAAAAAATCTTGGATGGAAACCTAATGTATCATTTGAAGATGGTATAAACGAAACTATTGAATATTATAAATATATTAGATAATTACATTTCTTTTTAATAACAATTTTTTAAATAAATTTTTTTCATATTCGTCGTCGGAATATTCGTATAATATTTTTATATAATTTATTATTTCTTTATTTTTTATTTCATTATTTTTTATATCTGGGTCTGGTGTTATTTGATTTTCATTTTTAATACTCGAACAATCATATTTATTTTTATTAGTACTATTTTCGGGGTTCTCTGGGTTGTGTATGTTACTACTGCTACTACTGTTATTTTCGGGTTTATCTGAATTATATTTAAATACTTCTGTTATTTCAATTTCTCTTCTTTCATTTTGTAAAATTTTTTTTAACTTTTCGCTGCATTCTTTAGATTCTGAAAAAACAATAATTTTATTATTAGATATTGAATATGCTGCAAGATCTCTTAAAGATTTTAATCTGAATTCTAAATCCATTCCTCCTATTTATGTATATGAAAAAATATTCAGTTTTTTATATTTTTATTGTGGAAAAAAATAAAAGAAAAAAATTTATAAAGCATACTAAATATAGTTTTTGATTTTATCAATTTTAATTCAGATTTTAGATTATCTATTTGAATATTTAATGATGATATTTGTAATTTTGATGATTCAAGTTCATCTGAAATATATATAATATTATTATTTAAATCTGAAATTTGTGATATATATTTATTATTTAAAATATCTATATCAGATTTGTATTTTAAATTTGAAATTTCTAATTTTTTTAATTTAGATGATGATAATTCATTTGTGTTTTTCAAAAAGTATATGTATATGATGTATAAATTATATAATTCATATATTAAAGATGTATTGTTAAATAGAAAAATGATTTTAACAAAGCATTTTATATTTATAAAAATAGAAGATGATGATTCTATATAATCTATATATTTTTTGAATTTCTTTTTGAATTGAGTATGTTTATAATTATATTTGTATGTATTTAGTAAAAAAATAACGTCGTTTAAATTTATTATGTAATTATCTGTAATATTATAAAATAAGAAACCCTTTTTAATTAATAGTTGTTGAATATTATTACAATGTTCTAAAAATTTTTTATTTGTTTCATCATCTGAAAATATGAAAACATCTAATTCTACATCATCTATAAAATTATTTTCGTGTGTTTCGCAAAAATTTGTTAATATATTCATTAATAAATTGTATTATTATTTTTAAATATATATACTTAAAAATAACAAAAATTAATTATAAATGAGTCAAAGATATCATAGGAGAATAAAGTTTGTAGACAAATGGGATTATAATAAAAGATGTACTGAATCAAAGAATATATTACATAAATATCCTAACAGAATACCGTGTATAGTAGAAATAGCAGATAACGCACCTCCAACTTTGAGTGAAATTGATAAAAACAAATTTTTAGTACCAGATGATATAACCTTTGGAAATCTGCTTTATATAGTTAGAAAAAGATTGCGTTTAGAACACAATCATGCATTATATATGTTTTTAAACGATAGTACTCTACCACCAACATCCGCAAGAATGAGAACGTTATACGATTTGTATAAATCAAATTGTGGGTTTTTATATATTACTTACAATACTGAAAATACATTTGGGTGCTCGCTAAGATATTTATTTAAAAATAAATACAAAATAAACACATAATGTCTGATAAATTTAAATCAATGTTAGCTAAATTTGCTTATTCTAAAGATAATATGATAAAATTTTTCCCTAATGATTTCATGATTCATGATATACATCTTATACAATATTTGAATATGAAAGAAGTAGCAATGATATATTATTATGGTGATAAACAAATAACTTTATATAGAAATGATGTAGAATTAATACTTAATGCGGATGATATATTTAATATAATGAATTCAAATTATTATAACCATTATAGTATTTTTGATAAAGATGATTTATTTATAATAAATATAATCACAGAAACTGAAAATCAGTATGAAATATTTTTCACAGAAAAGGGTATTATTACAATTTTGGCTTATTGTGATAAAGAATTATCCATGTTTCTATTAAAACTAATAAAAGATTTAAATAGAGAGCATATGGAAATTGAAATGGAAATGCAATATAAAAAACAAATGGAAGAATATAAACTTCAAGTAGAAGAATACAAAAATAAGATAGAGAAAAAGACTTTTGAAAATATAAGAATGACAGGATTTGTATATGTGTTGAAAACAGACAGTATAGAGTGTTATAAAATAGGTAAAACATCTAGAACAGTTAACAAAAGAATTAAAAATTTACAAACAGGAAATGTAAACGATATATTAAATATGTTTGAATATGAAACATGTAATGAGGATTTATTAGAAAAACTTGTACATTTTTTATTAGATAAATATAGAATAAATAGAGAATTTTTCAAATGTGATTTAAATTATATAATCAATATTATTAAAATTAGTGGAAAAATGATAGAAATTTTAAAATCTTCAAGTGAAGAGTTATGTATTAATGAAATATTGAGAAAAATATCTATTGATATAATAGAATCAATGACACCATTAGATGAACTATGTGAAAGATTTATAGATATGGAATTTTAATTTTTTTCTATATTAACATTGTTGATAGATATTACATTCACATCACTATTTGTTGTAATTATCCTTTATATTGATATTGTCAATGCATGAAAGGTGATCTAAAAATGGTGATGTTTCTATTAAATTAGATATATAATTTCTATTACAAGCTATACTTATTAAATTTTTAAAATCAGGTAATGATTGGATATAATTATCACTACAGTTCAGAATCTGTAAATATGTGAAATTATGTATTGATTTTAAAAGATTATTATTACAATATAATGTATGTAATTCGTAATCTATATTTTCAAATGTTTCTAGTAAGTTAATATTATTATATGCACAATTTAAATATAAAAGAGATTTATTAATAGTTAAATGTTTTAAACTATTTTTCGAGCATTCTAGTACTGAAAGATTTTGATTAGGTGCTATATACCTTATATAGTTTTCTTTGCAAAATAATTTTTTTAAATTTGGTAGATTTATACATTTTAATTTATTATTTTCACATATTAATTCCGTGAGTGTATCTAAATGATCTAAGAATGATATATTATTGTTTGAGCAATTTAAAAAATCAATATATTTATAATAAGGAATATAAGTTAAATAATTATTATCACATTCTAAGGATATTAATTTTTTATAATGTGGTAATTCTTTTAGATTACATGATGAACAATTAAGATATTCTAGGTTTTCTAAATATGGTAATTTTCCAATATTAATATATGGACAGATTAACTTTTTTAAATATTTAGAAGAATTTAATATAATATCCTCATGGAATACATTATAAATAGTTAAATTTATTATAAAATTACGTTTAAAAAATGATAAATCTATATCGTCGCTGTTGTCGTCAGGTAATAACAAAAGATCTTGTATTATAATATTTTTCATATGTGAATATTTTTTATTGTATTCATTTGAATAATATACATGTTTTTTAAAGAATATTTCATTTTGAATAAAAGTTGTAGTAAAATTAAATTTTTTAAGTAATATAGTGTTAATATTTTTATAAAATAATGTATTAAATCTTATATTTACACAACTAATATTGTATAAATCCTTTATATCTAATAGAAACAAGATAATATTAACAGTCTCATTTGGTAATAATTCAAACATCATTGAAAAGATATCCATTTGTTATCTATTTTTTCATAATTCATTTTTTTTTCATAGTAATTGTATCTATTGCTATAATAATATTTAGAATTATCACAAGATATTAATACAGTGTATTCTACTATAGTATAATTATTTTTATTTTGTCTGTAAATTTGAATTAAATTAGGGGCGTATACAAAAAACGGATTATGAAGATATATTTTGTATAAATCACCTAAATGCAAACATGAACACCATTTGTCATAATGTATTATTTTTGGAATTTGCGATAACATGTCATTCATAATGAATCTGTTACGACGAAAAAATTTATAAAACATTTGTTTATCCTTATGTGGTAAATAATCAAATATCATTTTTAATATTTCATTTGGTATAAAATATATATGTTTTGACATTATATATTTTATATAATTTAAATTATTTTTATATTGTACGAACCATCAAATGAATTTCCAGTTTTATGTAGATATATTCCGCTATTTGCAGGCCATGTTAATCTTAGAGACACATTTGATAATTCGCCTACACACGAACTTAATCTTATGATATGACCAGTTATACTAGAATCATTTTTTGCACAATTGAAAGTAGCATATGGACCTTTAGAAACCAAGCTTTTAACAAGTATTTGGTAGACACCATTGTCTGAATTTAAAATAAGAGTTGGTGTCGTATTTGTTAAAGTAACAGTTGTATAAACTATATTTAAATCATCAACGTATTTTTTTGTAGCTGCATCTTGTGGCAATATAGGGTCTAATACATTTGTTATGTTATGCATATTCATATCTATTGACGAAGTAACTATAGAAGAATTACTTATAGTAGAATTAGATATAGATGTATTTAATATGAATGAATTATCTAAATATGCATTTCCCTCGAAGTATACAGACATTATAAATTACATTTAGAAATTAAAGATTTAAAAATAACTAAATGATTATAAATGGAATTCTTAAAGAAAAAAAAAAAGACAGTGAAGCATGTGTCTTTCAATACAGAAAAAATATTAGAAAATATAAATAAAAAAGAAGAGTGTATAAGAGAAAGAGTAATGAATTCATCCATGCATAGTTATGATAGTAAATCAAATAGTGATATTAATAGTGATAATAGTGTAAATTATAGTATTAAAGATCATATTATAAACGATAATTACTCTGAATCAGATACGTCTAGCGAATATGGTAAAGTTTTTAAAGAATTAAAAACTAAAATATATGAAGATAGATGTGATCCGAATTATACAAAAAATCCATATAGAGAAATTAACCCTGAATGTTGTGAAATAAAAGATGATCTGAAAACTTTATTTTTATTGACATGTAAACATTATGTACATGTAGAATGCATAATTGAAAAATTTAATGACATAGTAGATTTTGGAAGTGACAATTTCTATGATATGGGGTGTGTACGTTGTGGTGAGAAGTATAAAAAGGAAGAATTAATATATATTTTCTTTAAAATAATAGAAGAAAGTAAACACTATATAAAAAATAACAACAATGATAGATTAATAATAGAATACGAAAACGAATATAAAAATACAAAAATAAAACTAGATGAAGAAAAAGAATTAAAGAAAACTAATGATATATTAAATGATAAATGTAAATGTATATTGTCGTATGCTAAAACAAAATTATAATTTAAAAACAATGAATTATTTAATAATGAAGTTAGATAATTTATTTTTGAATTATGATTATAAATCAAATATAGAAAAAATAAATAAATTTTATTCAAATATATTAATTAAATTAGATGGGAAAGACATATTTAATAAGAAATATAAAATAGTTATAATTAACAATACAGTAGACACTTTACCTTTAAGATATTATGGTTTAAAACATATGTTTTCTAAATTAGAAGTTATAGAAATTTTAAAAAACAATCATTTATACAAAGATTGTGTAAATACTGTATATTTTTATAATGGAGATGTTAGAATTAATAATTATGTAGAGTGGTTTAATGTAGATGATAATATATATGAATTGCAAAATTATTTAATGTGATATATAATCGTCAAATTTCATACCTTCACTGTTTGTTAGATTTTTATTTATATTTGTATATTTGATAAGATAATTAACAAGTGTTATATTATTGTCTTTTGATGCAACAATTAAAACAGTATCTCCAATATTGTTTTGGTGGTTTATATCTGATGTTTTTTCTATTAATTTTCTTAAAATTTCGAAGAATTTACTATTATTAGTATCAGAATCATGATCATCGCAGAAGAGATGTAATGCAAGGTTTCCGTCATTGTTAGGAATATTTGCGTCAGCTCCTTTTTCTAGTAAAAATTCAATAAAGGAATAAACTTTAGCTGATGCGGAAATAGATAACAATGTATTTTTTGAAGACGACTGGTGGTTTATTTGTTCAGGGTATTTTTTTACTATATAATCTAGAATTTCATATGTTGTGTTTAATAGGAAAAAACTATTGCCATCACGATTTAAAATGAATGGATTAGCATGTTTAGTTAATAAATATAAGCAGATATTTTCATGATTATTTAAGTCTGTGTGTCTGTGATTATTATGAAGATACTGGTGGTATAATAATGGTGTTTGGCCATCTGCATTCTGAACATCTAAAATATTTTCAAATTGTAATTCATCAAAAAATTGATCTATAGTTTCTAAAAATGGTTCTAAATCTATATCTTCTTGAAATTTGAATAAAATATTTTCATGATTTTCATCTAATATAGATACATCAGCGTTATTTTCTAAAAGCAAAGTGAATTTATCAATGTCATTTCTATATATTGAATGCATAAGTGCTGTTTCCCCACGTTCATCTTGGTCATTTAAATGTTTATCCATATAATTATTTTCACAAATGTACATATATCGGTTTAATAATGTTAAGTTATTAGATAACATCAATAAATTGTACCCATCATCATCTTGATGATATATAAGATTAGTATCAATGTGATTTAATATGTATAAAGATGTATTTGTAAGGTTATTCTGTATACTATAAATGAGAGATGTGGTATCCTTGTGTATATAATTAATTGGCAAAGTTATATTTTGTCTTTTAAATAAGGTGGTGACATTAACAAACAAAGAGTCGTTTTTTGTATATTTTATAAAATCAAAAATGAATTTGTCTGGAATAAATGCACCTTTTGATAATAAATATTTAAATATTTTAAAATTAAATGTTGCGATTGATTCTAATATAGGGTATGTTATCCCGTCACCTTTATTTATATCGGCACCTTTATCGATCAAATATTGAATGAATAAACTTTTTTTCTTTATGGCGAATATTAGAGGTGTTGAATATTCATCATGTTCTATATCTAGACTTTTACCACTTTCAATATAATCAGCAATGTAATTGTAATTTTCATCTTCTATTGCTTGATATATATCTTCGCTGTTTTTATTTAATAGTCTTTTGATCATATTATTTATAAACGTGTTGATAGGAGTATCATTTAGTAAAGTGTAAATGGAATTTTTTTGATTAGGATAAAATTGTGGTGGGAAATGAACTTCACTAATTTTAGATGGTTGTAAATATTCATTTTTAACTTTGTATAATAAGTCGTTAAATGTGTTTCTATCAACGTATATATTTCCATCTAGAGTATTATATATAGAATCGTCTTCTAAAGATATATTTTTTTGTATATGTGATATTATTTTATTTTCTTTATTTAGATCTGTTAATTCTTTTAATTCTAATTGTGAATATAATGCATATATTATAAATCCAGGTGTTTGTCCATGGTTCATACTCACACCAAAAAATCCATGTAAATTCCCGACACGTCTTCTCTTATGGTTGAAAAGTGGTAATGCAAACCATTTTCTAACATTTGGATATTTTTTTATTTTAAATGCAGAATTATATGTTATATACATGTTGTTAAGGGGTGTTTTTACAACAATTTGACCAGTTGGTTTTCCACCATAACCTGTGTTATTATAGTCATTCGGTGTTGTGTAAATAGTCATAAATACAGAAGATGAAGCATCTGCGTCACTAGGTGATATTTTTCCTGACTCTATAATTCCATCAAATTCATCCATTGTCATACATAAACTTTTTTTGAAAGTTTTTGATTTATCTAATATAAAAATTTGTATTGGGTCGTCTGTTTCATCAAAATCACTTAATGTAAAAACATTTTGATTTATGCAACGTAGTTTCGATTTAATAGACATATCAGAATTCTCAGTATCGTCTGATGAATCTACTGAATCAGTAGAATCACTTTTATCTGATGTGTATGTATCATCGGGATTTTCTTGGTGATCAATGTCTTCTTCTGGAATATTTGTAGATAATTCTGTACTTTGTGTATCAGTCGTGTTAGTGTCTGATACAGACGATGTATCCGTGTATTCTAAATCCATTGGTATTGGGTCTGATGTAGTGGGTGTGTTATCTTCCATAATATAATAATTATAAATAAAATAATTTAATTGAAAATGTTTTCGTTAAAATTAGAAGATTGTGTATAAATTTTAATATAATAGAAAAATTGAATAAAATTAGTTAATATAAAAATAATTAATATAGCTATAATTACGTAAAGATAAGGTGATATTTTATTCATAATAACACCTACGAGCTTGTCAATTATATATGTTATCTTTTTTTGTGATTGTTTATTATTTATTTCTTTATAAATAGTTTTTATAGTTTCTTTTGTAAGTGTATTTACTATATTTTTCATTTATTCGTTTATAATTTAAAAATAATTTTTATGTAATAATAAAGCACATGAGTGAAAATATTATTACATTGAATCAACAAAATTCTATTGAGTTTTTAATTAAATATATTGAATTATGTCAAGATAAAGGTGTATTTAATTTGCAAGAAGCTGATATTATAAAAAAATCGATTAGTGTATTAACAGGAGTGACTGACCCACAAATTAATAAAGTAACAGCCTTGAATATTTTAGTACAAGGTGTACAAAAAGGTCAATTGAAGGGAGGGTGTTTCAAACTAAATGACGCAAGTCTTTTATTCAATATTATACAATACATTAATAATAATCCACAATTGTTTACAGATTCTTTAGAATTGCAACAACAATCTCCAAACACTAATATAACTGCGTCTATAGAAAAAGAACAAAATCAACTAGATCATGACGATGACGATGATGATTTGTCAGAATTGAGTGCACCAGTCCCATTGATTAAAAAAACACCTAAAATAATTTAAAAATCATCTATAGTATAAATATCTAACATATCGTATAATTTACCAGATTCTTGTAATTGTTTAAGTTCTGTGAAGCCACCTATAAAAACGTTATTTATTAAAATAACAGGAAATGAATTATGATTATATTTTAAAAACATATTATTTCTTTTCATAATATAATCTGAATCAGATGGATCTAAAATCATTTGTTTATAAGGTACTTTTAATTTATTGAATATTTCTTTTGCATATATACAAAATGTACAACCTGGTTTTGTGTATATAGTAATTTTCTCCATATAATAAAATAAATATTTTATTTTTAAATAATATAAATGTCATCATCGTCGTATAATGAAACAAATTCAGATTATTTATCCGATTCTTCTTCAGATTCAAGTGAAAGTGATGATGTAAGATGGCTTAGTTCAGAGGACATAAATTTTGCAGTAGAGCAGTATTTGCCAACTGATATATATAGTGATTTTTTATTTGTAGGGCCTTATTCAGCTGATTTTTATGAACTTCCACAAATAGATTTTAATAAAGTTTTGTGTGAAATATATAAAAAAAAGTATAAAAAAATAGGTATTATGTTAAACACTGATATATTAAAGAAAGGTGGTAGTCATTGGGTTGCTTTATTGATAGACAAAGAGAATGAAAATATAGAGTATATGGATCCTTTTGGTGATAAACCTATAAAACGGTTTTATTTTTTTATAAATAAAATTTATTGTATTCTTGGTAAAAAATATACGTTACTTATAAATAATAAAAAAGTACAATATAATACATATCAATGTGGAGTAATTTCATTGTATTATATAGAAAACAGATTGAAATCACAGAATACTCCTAAACAAATAATAAATAGTATAACTGATGAAAAAATACAAGATGCTAGAAAACTATATTTGTTTTTATAAATAAAATTAAAAACTATATTTATTTTTATAAATAAATAATATTTGAATATAGTAACTATGAACATAGAATATGAAAAAAAATATTTTTTAAATGCAGAAGTGTATGAATTGTTAAATTTTGATAGTTTAATAAAAATAATGGAGTATGTGTTTGATAAAGACATAACATTTTTAAAATCTAAAATAAGAACTAAAGACAATGCATATATATTTGAAGACGGATTTTGTGGAGATAACAAGGCCATGAAAATATTTTCAAATTTATTTGAAACTGATATGATAATATTAAATTCTAATACGTCTAATGAAGTAGTTGTAAATAGAAATAAAATTTTATTATTTTTTGAATATTCATTAGGCGAAAAGAAGATATATAGATTAATAGGGTTAAAGATAGACGGTGTAATAAAAAATATATTTTCTAAAAATGATATAGAAACATTAAATAAAATGTTGAATAAAAATGTATATATAAATAAATTTTTATCAAAGATATTAAATAAGAAAGATATAAAATTATACGATATAGTAAATAATGAAAAATTAAATTATTTAACAGAGAGCGATAAAATGAATTTGATTGGATCAATTGATATAAACATGAATTTATAAAATATCTACATCGATAATACAATCTTCTTCTATAGTATTTTTCATTATAAATCTGTATATATTTATATCTTTTGTTTGTCCAATTCTATCTACTCTACCAATAGCTTGTGATTCAATAGAGTCTCTTTTTTCTTTATTTCCATAAATAGGTTCAACGAAAATAATATTATTTGCTTCTGTTAAATTTATACCAGATGAAGCATTTTTACAAGATAATAACATTATATTTGTGTCATTAGATTCTTTGAATTTTTTGATAGAAGAGTTTTTTTCAGTTATGCTACCAGTACAAGTAACACAATTTATATTTAATTGTTTTAAGAAAGATTTTAATTTTGTTAAAACTATATCCCATTGTGAAAAAACTATATATTTTTCATTATTTTTATTTTTATTCATTATAAATTTAATTATTTCAGTCATTTTAGATGATTTGCATAACTTATATATTTCACATACTTCTGTAGCACCCTTTTCATATTCTTTATGATAATATATACTTTGTCTATCTAATACTGTTTTACAAATAGGACATTTTAAGTCTAATCTTGAGTATGATCTTGAGTATGATCTGTATCCATCAAGACATTCTTCACAATACATGTGACCACATTTAGTAATTGAAAAATCTTTTAATTCAGATAAGCATATAATACATATTTTTTCTTCGTTTGATTCTATTTGTTTAAAAATTTCCGTTAGGAAAGATGTTCTTGATTTCAGATTTTCAATTGTTTGTGTGTTTTTTAATTTTCTTTCTTTATGTTTTAAATATTTGTGATACGTTGGTTTTAAATCTTCAATTAAGTCGAAATCAGGGTTGTTTGTGTAATCCATATTTTCATCGAATTCAGGATATATATTTAATATCATATTTTTGTATTTGAGTATTTTATCGTTACAATATTTGTTATCTGAAATGTAAGGTGATAAATCTGAATCTATTTTATTATAGAGTATATTTTTCAATTCATCTATTGTTCTATAATCTTTAATATTAGAAGTATAACTACTTCCATATATTAAATCTACATGACAACACAATTTTATCAACGTATCTTTATCAGTATACATTTGGGAATATGTGTCGTATATTATTCTTTCATTTTGTGTAAAATTTGTATAATGAATATAATTATTTATTTTTATATTTTCTTTTTTATTGTATCGGAATAATTTTTTAGATTTACGGAACAAATCTATTAAATCATAATTTGAATTTATATTGCATGATATTATATCAGTGTTATATTTCATCAAATTGATCAACCCATTTAAACCATTCGAATTAGGAGTACCAGTGATATTCCATAACGAATTACAATTTAATTTCAAGATAAAATTAGAAATAGTATTGTGTGCAGACATATTTAATATTTCATGAGATTCGTCTAAAAATACTGTATTAAATATAAAATCTGTGAAAAAGAATAATCTAGTATTTAGTAAATTTTTATTGAACTCTGTAATGGATGTAAAATTTTCTTGTTCTCGAACTAAAAATTTTTTAAACTCATTTTCAGAATGGTTAAATTTATATGTAAAAGTGGAAGATGATACAAATTCGTAAGATAAAATAATAATATGAGAAAATAAAACATCTGATAAAATTAAATTTGCATATTGTTCATGTGTTGTTACTATGCTAAATTTTTTATGATTTTTAAATTTGGTTCTATATTCTGATTGCCATTGTTTAATTAAATGATTTGGACATATTACTAAACTACAATTTGTTTTTATTTTATAATCTATAATTATTTTAGAATTATCTAAATTTGTAAAATTTTTTACATAATATCTTTCTCTATAAATTAATGAATTTATATGTTTTTTACATGTATTTATCTGAGTAATTTTAGAATTGCAAAACATTCTTTTTGAGTTGAAAAAATTACAAAGATCAGATTCCGTAGTTGTGTCAATAAAATCATCTAAATATGTATCTACTAATGATAAATTGTATATATGATACAATGCCATAAGAGTTTTTCCTACACCCATTTCTGATATAAGAAATCCACCCTTGTATTTGTAAGATAGATTCATTTTTATATCATCATTTAGTAGTTCGGATGGGATCAATTGATTATTTAAAAGTGTAAACCGTGGTAAAAATGTTTTGTATGATTTTTTTACATTAAAATATATATTATTTTCATTTGATTTTATATCATTTTCTATTTTTTGCATCCATTCTATGTTTGATTTTTGATAATCTAAAAGTGGAACTGTAACAATATCGTTATTAACTAAATTGTGTTCTATTTTTTCTTCAGATTTGATATTATCTATTATTTTATAGTTGTAATATTTGTTTGTATTTTCAATATACTTTGAATTTAATTTTATAAAATATTCTGTGTATAAATCATCTTGTAACGAATGTAAATTCTTTACATGTTTGTTATGTAAATAATAGCATGCGAAAAATGCATTATTTATTTTTTTTATTTTTATTACAATACCATAATTGTTTATTTCAGGTGTTAAAAATATGTTATAGTCTTTAACATATACCAATACTTCATTTTGCATTTCTTCTTTTGTTTTGTCCACGAAATATGGATATACGAAAATTTTATATCTGATACTGTATTCGTGTATAATTTGTGTTGTCATTATTTTAATGTTTTTATCATTTTTGTCTATATATATTATTTTATAATGTGAAGCTACATAGTGATTGTCTGGAATAATATATAGTTTAGACAAATCATGATTAATACCATGAATATTTACTTGTAGTCTTGATATTTCAGTAAAGTTTTCCATAGTGTTATTCCTAATATTATAATATAAATCATTTTTTTTTAAATTACTTTACAATTTATTATTATTTAAAAATAAAATTCAGATGACTAATGAATATACAAGAATTTTTTCAGTTATCTTTATTGCAACAAACAAATAATGGGACACATTCTATTAAACAAAAAGTATATGCATTTTTATTGATGGTATACATGACTTACCAAAATGATTTTAAATCAATAATGTTAAAAATTTTTGAATATGTGAAAAAAAAATATATTGTAAAAAATAATATAAATAATTTTATTGAAGAAAAAAAATTAGAATTTCAATGTATTAATTTAGATGAAAATATCAGTATAAATAAAGTATATTTGACAAGAATATATGAATCCGATTCGAAAAATAATAATACTGAGTCCGAAAAACTAATGAATGAAATGATAGACTCAATTTTTGAATATATAAGTAATTTGAAAAATATTCCGATTTTAGAATTGATAAATAATGGAACCTTTGTAATAGTTTATAAAGATAAACCTTTGCAGATCTCAGAAGATATTTATTTACAAGTTCATCATTATGAAAAGAACGATCTTTGTTCGTTTAAATTTATTAAAATAACTTTATTAAGTAAAAAATTGTCTTCTTCTGAAATTAAAAATTTTATATATAAAATATATGAAGAATACAAGTTGAAATTAGAAAATCAATTGTGTGACAATATATATTATTTTGAATACCAAGATAAAAGGAAATTAGTAAGTTATGACTCTCGTGGTGAACCAAATATTAAAAAAGATAATAATTATTATGCATCTTTACCAAAAAAACTTTCTTTTATATATAGAAAATATTATTCTAACAAAACTTTTGAAAATTTATACGGAAATGAAAGCAAAGAAATTTATAAACAGATAGATTTTTTTATAAATAATAAAAATTGGTATGACAAAAAAGGACTACCATACCACTTGACTATTATGATGGTAGGTAAAGCAGGTTGTGGTAAATCGACGTGTATAAAAGCATTAGCAAATTATACAAAAAGACATATAATTAATGTTAGTTTTAAAAATATAAAAACAGTTTCGCAATTAAAGAATTTATTTTATACAAATGAAATTAATGTAAACATTAACAATGAACAAACAAATACATTAAAAATACCAATTGAAAATAGAATATATATATTAGAAGAAATCGATGCCATAAATGATATTATCAAGCAGAGAAAGTCAGATGAAGAACACAAAGAAGAAGGTTATTGTGATGAAAAATTAACTCTTGGTGAAATCTTAACAGTTTTTGATGGTATTTTAGAAGTACCTGGACGAATTATTATTATTACAAGTAATCACCCTGAAAATATTGATAAAGCATTTATGAGACCAGGAAGAATAGACCAATTGATTTGTTTTAAAAATACTACAAAAGACGATATTTGTGAAATGTATCATTCAATGTTTGAAGTAGAATTTCCAGAAAAGTATAAAGATAACTTACCAGAAAATGTATTATCGTTTGCTGAAGTTCAGCAGATATTCATTAAATATCTACAAAAATATGATAATTATGATGAAATAATTGCAGACTTGAATAATTTTAAAAGTATAAGGGAAGCAAGCATAAATTTTAATGTTAATAAAATAAACCAACAAAAAAATATAGATATGTTAGAAAAAAAAACAGAATCAAATAACGAATCAAATATAGATATTTTAGAAAAAAAAACAGTTGATCCACAAATGTCTGTTACAAATATAGATGAATATAAAAAAAATATTCATAGTATAAGTGATCATTATCTTGGAACGAGAACAAAAGATAATATAGAAAGAATAACGTATTCACCAGCGAATTCTAAAATTAAAAGCTATTATCCGTTCGTATATAATAAAGATATTTAATTAATTTAAAGATATAATAAACAGTGTGTATATGGTGGGAATGTTAGATAATAGTACATTTGATTATATAAGGGATAAAGATGAAATTAAAACATTAATGGCGTATAATAAAGGATTAACAAAAATAGATGAAATACCTAATGGTGTTGAAGGATTTTATATTTCATATAATAATATAAGCAAGATAGAAAATCTTCCTGAAAATTTAAAAATATTTTATTGTTTTGGAAACAATATATCTAAAATAGAAAATATACCAGATAAACTTACAGAATTTTCGTGTGGACGGAATAATATAACAAAAATAGAAAATTTACCAGATACACTTAGAGACTTTTGGTGCGATGGAAACAAAATTAGTAAAATAGAAAATTTACCTAGGTCGTTGCGGTTATTTTCATGTGGAGTAAATTTAATAACAAGGATAGAAAATCTACCAAATAAATTAGAAAAATTTTATTATAACGACAATCCTATAACACATGTTGATAATATACTTATAGAACATAGAATATTCGAAAATGGGTTTGATATAAAATGGTATAATAATATTAAAAAAATTCAAAGAAAAATAAAAAAAAGACATATAAAAAAGGTAAGAGCCGTTAGAATTATCCAAAAAAATTGTCATAATTGGTTATGGAAACCACCCAATGGTATAAATTGTAAATTAGCTAAAAAATTATTTGTGAAAAACAAAGAATAAGAATTTATATATTTTTATTATAATAATTTAAAAATTAAAATATTATTATAATTATAAAACAATGCGTTCCATCTTACTTTTATGTGCTTTACCTTTTATAAATGCGCATTTGATTTTAAACGAACCTTTTATCTGGGGTATTTCAGACGGAAACAGTCTTGAGCAACCATTAGAAATGACTACACAAAATTGGGTGTGCGCAGGTAAACCCAAAGAAGAAAATGGTATAGTTACGCTTGAAGCTGGAAAATCATATCAATACTCTACGACATGCGGAGAAAAGGATTTAAATGCTGATGGTTGTTTAATTGGTGATTTTCATAGCACAGACAATGTAGATGATTTTTCTGGTTGTGCTTTAGGTATTTCTTATGGTGATTATACAGATATGAATGATTGGAAATATATAGCATATACACAAGATTGCGCTAAAAGAGGAGAATTAAATACCTTTAAAATTGTTGAAAATGTAGAATCGGTAGAAAAGGCGATTTGTTCATGGCATTGGACACCAAGTATCAACTATGCATCACCCCAAACGTATATGAACTGTTTTTACTGTAAAATTATCGGAAATGGTAATAAAAATGAATTAAGACAAATGGACTTTATGAATGTACCAGGAGCACAATATAGTGAAAAAGTGTATAATGATGTAATAAAATCATCTGATATATATGGGAAGAGTACAGCGTCATCTAGTACGACTACAAAAACTTCAACGAAGACCGAAGATTCAAGTGAAACTACACAAGCACCAAAAAGTACATCAACTACGAAAACTAGAGTACCAGAGACTACAACAAAATGTTGGGATACACGAAAAACTGGCCGTAAAACTGGACGTAAAAGCGGATACAGACATAGAAAATGGAATGGGTGGTAATCATTCCACGTAACAACCCGACGATAATAAAATCCAGGCAGTACCATTAAAAACCAATTGAGCAGATTGACTCTGGCGTTTGAAAACCAATTTTACAGGGTCTGTAACCATAGGATTTGGGGTTATAAGTTTACCAGAACCGAAATAAATAGTATGCATGCAACCGGTCCCCATGGAGCTACATACTAACATTTTCATGGTTCCTTCGGCGATAGAAGTTGATCCCATAGTACCTGAAGAAGTTGTATAATTTGTTCCAGAAACTGAAAAAGAACTTATACAAATAGAAGTTGAAGGGCTTCTATTAGGAAGGGTTGCACTATTTAAAGTATATTTATCTAATGTATATATTACTTTTGAAGAAAAAGTGACATTTTCTAATGTAGCGGACACAGTGTTACTTAGACTAGTGAATCTACCAGTTTGAGCCGTATTTCCACCTATAGGTGTATTATTTATATTTCCACCGTTTATAGCGAAATTTGTACCGGAAACTTGATTTGAGCCAGCAGATAAATTTCCATCTAAAGTAAATCCAGAAATATTATTGGTAAAAAGTTTATTTATTTCTATATTTCCTATAGTTCCAGAAACAACATCATTAGAAATAGTAGCTTCTGAATAATAAACGAATCTTTTAGAAGTATTAATAAACCCAAAGAAAGCATTTTTATAACCAGCAGAGCCAGAAGTGAATAGATTATTATAATAATTTATCTGGATACCAACGTCTTTATTCTGTGGTGTCATGATATTACTTTTTACAGTACCGGAATCACCAGATGAAACCAACGTGGATCCAGAAGATATGTAAAAGATATTACCAGTGCTTATAAACGAAACAATGTAAGTGTTATTTATTAAAGGAGAAGAATTAGAATTTACAATAGTGATAGAATCACCGTTTGTAAAATTATGATTTTCCGATGTAGTTATGGAGATATTACCGTTTGTATTGCTTAAGACGTTTGTTATAGAAGTGATATGTAATGCTTGAGTAGTTCCTAGAGGTAAAATATATTTATCTAATTCAAAATCGACATTAGAAGCAGATAGAGAACCTATTATATTTACATCACCAGAAAATGAAGTTGTAGAAGAATGCATATAAATACCTTGGTAACCATTTATAATTAATTGAAATCCATCACTGGAAATACTATTATTTGAATTTACGAAATTAATATTGTTATTATAAGGTAATGTAATTGGAGAAGAAAATAAAACATTAGATGAACTAATATTTATACCAGAAGTACTGTTTGTTAATAAACTTGTACCAATATTTAATAGAGAATTTTGGGGAATATTTATATTTGCAGAACTTAGATTAGTAGTAGAAGATAATATGTTAGCTGAAGAAGAATAAATAAAAGTATTATTTGAACTTATACTTATACCAGAAGTATTAGATGTAATAAAGCTATCTCCTATATTCAATTGCGAATTTTGAGGAATATAGATATTAGATGAACTGAAATACAAACTACCTGTAGTATTTGATATAGAAACAAGATCATATATATTACTAGCATGATATATATTTCCACCACTATTGTTATTATTTAGATAAATGTTTGAATAATAACCATCGTTAAATTCAACATCACCATAACTACCACTAAATACTTCTGATGTATTAGTGCCATTTTTAATGTAAACAAATCTACCGTTATTATTTTGTTTAAACCCAAAAAAACCAACATTTTGAGTTAACGAATCAGTCCATTTAAATTCTATTCCACGATCTTTAAGGTCGTTTACAATAGTGCCTGTTACACCACCTAATGAAAAAATAGGGTCTTTTAAATTTGTAACTGTACTGAATATATTGCTAGTAGTACCATTTATTTGAACGTCTGAATTTAATATAATAGTATTTGAAGATATAGTTAAAATACCTGCAGAATTAGAAATAAATGTAGATGGACCAAGATTTAAAGTAGAATTCGTTGGGATGAGAATAGAAGAAGAACTAATGTTTGAGGTAGGAGAAATAATATTTAAAGTATTTGAAGCAGAAAAATTAATATTAGAAGAACCTATGAAATTCAAATCGTTGTTGCAACCGTAAACATTTTTTAAATTTATCAGGTCCCCACAGTTCATATTTATGGAACTTCCTGATGAAAGTTGAATAGAATTGATTGTTAAAGTATTTAATTGAAAATTACCGTAACTTCCTGTGATAATTTCGTTAGTGTTTGTAGCATCTGGTATAAAAGTAAAAGTATCGGTGCTATTTTTTACACCAAACCAGCCTAATTTCATAGAACCGGAACTTGAATCATAATATCTATATTCTATACCACGATCTTTTGAATCATTAGAAACAAGGGTATAATCCGCTAATTTTAATATAGGATCTACGATAGAAACATCCGATGAATTAAATCTTAAAGAGTTAGAATTCAAATATATATTTGAAGACGAAATATAAGTATTATTGGTAGAGATATTTAAATTACCCGAGGTAGTTATAAGGGTAAGATTACTAAAAGACTGTATTTCAAGGGAAGAACTACTATTTTTAATATTTCCGTTAGAGCCGAAATTTAATAATGAATTAGACTTGAAATTTACGAAATTAGTAGAACCCAGATTTACAGATGAGTAATTATTAAAAATAAAAGAGGATGTAGTAGAGCCATTGACAATTAAGTTACCATTTGATGAAACAATACTATTATTTGTGTTTGATAAACCATTGAAATTTAATAATTTATTTTCCGAAATAGATACATTCCCATTTGTTGTTAATAATAAAATATCATTTAGAGACGATAAATTAAGAGATGAAGTATTTACTTTGAAACTAGATGTTGTTACATTGTAAGAAGAAGACTCAAAGAACAAAGTACCTGATGAATTATAAATATTACTTTGTGTACCTAAAAACAATTTAGTATTGTCAGGAATATTTATATAATTTGATGTAAGATATATTGATGATGATGAATTTGAACCAGAAGAACTATTTATATAAATAGAGCCTGAAGAATATAAAATTTTATAATTTCCAGTAGTTGTTCCATCGAGTGAAATGAATGAATTTTGAGGAATAATTAAAGAACTTGTACTTAATTTAGTATAAAAGGAAGATATATACAAAGAACCAGATGAAGAGAATAACGAGCCAACTGTACCAAATTTTAAAGGAATATTACTTGGTAAAGATATATCCGATGATGCAACTAAGTTTATAGATGAAGCAGAAAAATTAATATTAGAAGAACCTATGAAATTCAAATCATTGTTGCAACCGTAAACATTTTTTAAATTTAGCAAGTCACCACAGTTCATATTTATGGAACTCCCAGCAGAAAGTTGAATAGAGTTTATTGTTAAAGTGTTTAGTTGGAAATTACCGTAACTTCCTGTGATAATTTCGTTAGTGTTTGTAGCATCTGGTATAAAAGTAAAAGTATCGGTGCTATTTTTTACACCAAACCAACCTAATTTCATAGAACCGGAACTAGAATCATAATATCTATATTCTATACCACGATCTTTTGAATCATTAGAAGAAAGGGTATAATCTGCTAATTTTAGTATAGGATCTACAATAGAAACATCCGATGAATTTAATTTTAAATTATTTGAATTAAATTGAATATTAGAAGACGAAAAATGTAATTTATTAGATGTTTCCTGTATTGATGAAGTAGAAAATTTTAAAATAGTAGTACCAGGTATATAAATATTTGAACCAGTAAAATATATATTAGAACTATTTATATACATACCACCTGTATTTGAAGATATTGAATTAGTAGTGTCACCAAATGTCAATAGAGTATTTGATGGTATTTTTACTAAATAATCAGTATTAAGATAGATACTGTTTGTTAAATTTTTAATAAAATTTCCACCAGTGCTTAGTCCAGTGTTAGTGGTTGTAGAAGTTAATGAGAATTTAGTATCTGAGATTATTTGACCAACAGTGTAAAAATTAGAAGAAAGAGATGACGAACTTAGATTTATAATATTTCCGTTTGTTAGATAATGTGGTGTATTTGTGGTTATTACTATATTACCTTGTGTAAATAATGTAGATAATACAGATCCTAGTGTTCTTCCTGAATCTACAGTAAATGAAATGTCACCGTTTTTTGTTGTGAGTGTTTGATCTTGAAATGAATCTATAGAAAAATTACCATGACTTGTAAAAATATTAAAATTAGTATCTAAAATGTATTTTACGAATCCTTTTGACAATTCATTGTATAAATTACCATTGCTTGTTTTTATATTTACAGGAGAATTTAAATAAACATTACCGAGACCATTTGCTTTTATATTTATATCACCATTTAAATTTGATGATTGTATGTCATTATTGCATATTTCTATATTTCCAAGAAGTGAACATCCCCCAACCTTTAATTCAGATGTTATATAAAATTGACCAGTATCTGGATCCCATGATACAGAATCGAATGTATGTGATAAAAATGTTACTGCGTCAGATGTATGTAATTCTGTAAAATAACCGACATTAGCACCTTGAAGACCTATTACAGTATTTATTAATTCACTATCTTTTATGATTACACCATTAAACCCACCATCTTCTATGAGACCAGGGACTGTTAAAAAATCAATACTTAAAGATGATGCGTTTATAGAAGAAAAATTACCGACGTTTCCAAAAATACTACTACCCTTTAAAGGTTTTGTTAATGGTTTAGATATCAATTGACTTGTCATTTATTATTAATAATTATAATTATTTTTAATTTAAATTTTAATCTTATTAAAAAAATTCTGAAATATTTAAATTTTCTAAGCACATTTTTGCACATGATTGGTCAGCCTTCACTATTTTTGTACCGTTACCTATACCGATAATAACTTTTTCATCAAAAGCGTTTTTATAATGTGATCTTAATACTGAATTAAAATTTGATAATTTAGTTATAACATTATTATCAAAAACAGATAATTGAGGTTTTGTTAAAACGACTACACGTATAAAATTGTTTTTATTTTTATCTTCTATAGTTTCGTATATTGGATTTTTTAAATTTATAGATTGAAAATATCTTTGTAATATATCTTTATAATTATCATTTGTATGTATTATATCAGAAAAATCTATAATGTTTTCTATTATATTTATTAGAAATCTATCAGCATATATTAAACCTTTTTCTCCAAAATCTATAACTAATGCGCCGATAAATGCCTCAAATGCGTCTTCGCTATATGTGTGTGTATCTCTACCTCTATTTTCACCTAAATAAGTATGGCTTTCTGTTTGAGGCGATAGTAATAAAAATTTTTTAAAACCGAGTTTTTCTGCAAATTTATGTAATGTATAAGTTTTTTCTAATCTGATTTTTATTTGTGTTAGAAATCCTTCTCTTTGTTTTGGAAATCTTTGAAAAAGATATTTTCCTAAAACTGCTTTAATTATATTGTCACCTAAAAATTCCAAACTTTCATTTGAATCTGTAGGAATATAATTAAAAGACAATTCTGTATAGATATTATCATTCATTGAAGTTTTTACTGATTGATAATAACTTTCGTGTACAAAAGCTTGTTGATAAATATTGACATCATTAATGTGTAGATAAGTGTTATTGTCACCTATATTAGAATAGGTGTTTAAAATAGATTCAACATCTTCTTTTGTTATTCTTATGTTTGTTTTATTATCCATAGTGATAGTTATAGTATAACAATATATTTTATTTTTCAATTTTTTATATTCCATAAATCTGATAAATTTACAGAATGAAAGTTGTATATATCTATTTTTATATTTTTATTATCAAGTTCTTCTAATTTTTTTAATTTTTGTATTAATAATTTTTCTATATGTGCATGTATTTTTATTTTTTTATGTGTCAAGTTATGTAAATTTAATAAATTTTTAAACAATTTAATATCATATAATTTTTGGTCATAAATTTTATATGAATAAATTAATTTAGAAATAGCATCATAATCGTTATTTTCTAATAAATAAATAACAATATATAAAAAATTATCATAAAAATTAAATAAAGGTTTTGTAGGTATTATTTGAGATTCTGACAATAATTTTTTATAAGATGACATTAATGGTGGTGAGCATAAATCTTTCTTATTTGATAAAATAAATTTGTAATTGTTATGTTTTAATGTGTGTGATGTTAACATAACAGAATTTGTTACTATATTATCTGTATATTTGTCATAATTTTCTCTATTGTTTAAAATAGTATTCGTTTCTGACAAAGTATTTGAAATAGCAGATATAGTATCTAAAGATTTTAGATCTTTATTTTTTAAAAAAATATTAATGTAATTTGAATAAAACAATAGACTTATGTTATAAGAATCGGAATTAATAGTTTTATACATTGATTTATATGACATATCTTTATTATATATATAATCCATTTTTGTATATAAATCCTTATCGTAATCTTTTTTTATATAATTTTCTATAAAATCATCAAAGTGTACTGGATGCATAACCCATAATTCTAGAATGTTATATAATTTATTTAAATCGTAATCTGAAGCTTTTATTATAGATTTTATTTGCGTGTCTGATAACTCCAGTGATTCGTTTAAATTTATTTCATTTAATAATTTATTTAAATCAAGATTAGACGGATCTTCTATATGTATGTATTTTATATCCTTTAATTTATTATTGTATTTATTTAAACTGCATAAAATTATAGGTAATTTCTGTTTGAATGAATAATTTAAGAATTTATCTATGTCGTCTAAAAAAAAATCAATATTATCAATGAAAATAACTTTTTTTCTTTTTGTAATAGAAATATTATATACAGAAATAGATGATATATCATTCTCGTATAATTGAATAACGTTGTAATTTTTTATAATCAAATTTATAAATGATGTTTTTCCAGATCCTTTATTACCATATACGTTTACAATTGAATTATTTTCTAGATAAATTTTAAAAGGTTGTAAACATTTCCTATGAAATAGTTTTTTTTGGTTTGTTGGTTTGTATTTGGTATTAAACTCGAACATTCGTTTTTTACAAATTAATTATTTACTTTTAAATAATATAAAAATGGGTGAAGATAATGAATTTATTAAAAACAAATATACAGAATATTGCAAATTGAAAAAAGAAAGAGAAACCATTAATACGAATATGAAAAATTTAGATAAAGAAATAAAAGAATACATGGTAAATAATAAGCTTGGTAGAGTTCTTACTGAACACGGTGAGATTATATTATGTGATAAAAAAATAAATGCACCTATAACAACAGATTCTATAATTGAAACATTAAGAGATGAAATAAATGATCAAGAAAAAATAAATAATATTATAAAGAATATATTTGATAACAAAGATTTTAATATTAAAAAGACATTGAAAACAAGAAATTTAAAATAAATTATATACTTGGTATAAATCTCCAATTTGTTGTCTTATCTTTTAAAGCCATTTCTTCAACGATTTTTTTAAATGTTTCATCTTGAAGACGTAATTTATCTATATTTTTCAATAATGGGAAATAACAACTAATTTCATGTAAATCAAGAATTTGAAATAATTTATGCAATGTATAACTGTATGATAAGAAATTTTTTCTATTTTTTGGTTTATGTCTATTGAAAGGTTCTTGTATTTGTAAAAACATATTTTTAATTTTATCTTCTATATCAGGAGTTAATGTGAATGGTTTTCTACCATTTATTCTGTTTATTATACTAATAACATTATCATAGTATTGTGTTAACGATAATTTTTTTAGATATTTTTTAACCTTTTCTTCTGAGAGGTCGTTCAAATTTGTGATTTTTTCTTTATTAGCTTCTACAATAATTAAATCTATTACAGTTTGTGGTATTACTTTTTGATCTTTTGCTTCAAAACGTCGTAACCAATCTTCTAAATGTGATATTTTTTCATATGTAAATTGTGGTTTAAATTCATAAGATTGTAAATCCTTATATGATACTGTATTGGAAAATTCAACTGTTACAGCACACAAACCACAATTTGTACATACAGTATGTCCTTCCGAGACAGTGTATTCTATATTGCATGTCTTACATATATTATCTATATTGTATGATGGTATTATATAATTTATTTGTTTACCATAATTAAATATATTATTATATTCTATTATTAGTTCGTTTTTTAGACTAGATATATTATTTAATTCATCTAATAATGGTTGTGTCATATTTGATGACGATAACAAAACGTTTTCTTTATTTACTAAATCAGAATATTTTATAATTATATGCATGGAATCTAGAATATATTGTGTTTCGTCATTACCACTTTCTATTAAAATTTTTTCTTCTAATAGTTTTTTTATTTTTTCATTATTTTGGTTTATTTTACTTTTAAGTCTTTCTGTGCATAATATACAGCAACACATAAAACAAATATTGCAACATGATAATTTTTCTTTGTGTTTTAATTTTTCTATTTGAATAACATCATAGTCGTTTTTATGTTTTTCATTTTCTTTTTTTAATTTTTTTATTTTAAGTTCTACTTCATTTATTCTCCCTGTTTTATCTTGAAATGAATTTAATTTTCTTTCATGTAATTGTAATATACAATATTTATTTTTATTACTGATTTCTACATTTTTTTGATTTTTATCCTTTTTAATTTTCATTATAATATAATATTTAATTTTTAAATTAATTATTGCGTACAATATTGATTCTTTTTATATTGGTGACATTATATAAAAAGAAATGATTAAGCTTTTATTACTATCTTTTATGGTTGTTGGATCTATAGCATTCCCAACTCATGAAACTGATATTATTAAGTATGTACCAAAATTAGAAGAATGTAGTTTTAACACTACATCTAATGGTTTTATTTGCGACATTAATAAAGAATTTATCTGTCTGAATGAAAAAGAAGAATTTTCAATGCATTTTTCTGAATGTTCTGATAAACTTTGGCATTGTGGTCCAAAAATATGTTCTCATTTACCAAGTATTTCAACCAGCACAGTTACTGAAACCTGTACAGAAACAATAGTTTCTACTACTACAGATGTATATACTGAAACATATACATCAGAATTTACTGTTACTGACACTGTTACTTTCGGTTCATCTGTAACTGAAACTGTTACTGACACTGTTACTTTCGGTTCATCTGTAACTGAAACTGTTACTGACACTGTTACTGTCGGGTCATCTGTAATTGAAACTGTTACTGACACCGTTACAGTCGGGTCATCTGTAATTGAAACTGTTACTGACACTGTTACTGAATCACAAACTATTGAAACAACTGTATATGGAACATTGACCGAGACCGAGACAATTACAGAAACTGTTACTGAATCTAATAGAGATTTTACAGTAAGTGATTTACCAACTATTACACAAACAGTTGTTATTTCGCATGAATGTACTACAACGCATACTTGTACCCATACATGCACTGACGAAAGTACAGCTACCGAAACTCCATGTGAAACCACAAGTACTAATACAAGAGAGATAACTGTTACTGATAGTGAAACTCCATGTGAAACCACAAGTACTAATACAAGGGATATAACTGTTACTGATAGTGAAACTCCATGTGAAACCACAAGTACTGTTACTGATAGTGAAACTCCATGTGAAGAGACACCAACACCGGAATAAAGTGATTAATACTAAATAGTATTGTTAATTTATATTTAATAAAGCTTTTTTCATTATATCTTGAAAACTATATATATCTTTGTATATTATTAATTCGTTAAAAACTGATTCTATATTAAAACGTGAATCTGTTGGTTTTATGCCTAATAACAATTGATAATATATAGTTGCTAAATATGATATTCTTGAAAAAATTAAATCTTTATTATAAGAGTCGAAAATAATATATGGTATGATAGATGTGTGATCGTAATTTGAATATATTTGATTTAAATTATTATTTTTTGTATGTATAAAGAATAAAAATTTTTTAATAAGTTCGTCTATTTCAAGAGGTGTATATTTTGTAACCATGTATTCATTTAAAAATTGTGATATATGTGGTTTTAGAATATATGCATTTAATACTCTTAATATTATAAAATATAAACTCCATGCTAAACAATGACCATCTGATGTATTTACAAATGATTGTACTTGTTGCAATCCAAATAAACATGTATCTGATGATTTTGTAAATATATATGATTTAAACTTATCAATGGTATTAAAATATGTTTTAAATATATTTGGTATTGATAAAAAATCTAGAGAATTTAAATAATTAAATCCATGTGGTTCAAAATATTCTATTGTTTTGTTTGTATTATCTATAATTATTAAATTTGAATGATAATGTATATCTCGTGTTTGATGAGATATATCATATGATTTAATTCTTACGGGGATTACAATTAATTTAGATAATGCTGAGCATATTTCAGTTATGTATGATACATAACCAAACGGTGTTTTTAATTGCATATTTGTTAAATCCAATGTTATAATTCTATCTTCAATAGGTAAATGAGAAGTCATAGAATTATTTTCGCAAACATTGGGATGATCGTATAAAAAATTATTTAAAATACTCAAAAACGGTTCGTCTGGCAAAGCAGGTACTGAATTTATAGGAGGATATTTGCTCAAATCCGGTATTATTATTGCTTCATCAGAATAAAAATCTAATACATATGACAATTCCATAATATATTTAAAAATAATTTAAATTTCTTAAAAGTATTTATAATTGAATTTTTTACACCATGTGTCAAAATTCAAATAAGGATTATGATTATATTTGTATTTTGTATAATATAAATTACTATTATGCAATTTAATAGCATCATTTAAATATTTTTTTTGTACTTGTATATGATTTCTATTTATTATATTTAATTTAGCTAGAAAATGTATATTTATGTTATCAAACAATGAAAAAAATAATATATCCTTAGAAATTAAAGATGATGATAATTTTTTCAAATTATTTAATAAAAATATCTTATCATCACCGTTTAATATAAAATTGTTACATATAAGATATTTTTCAGAATTTGTTGGTCTACTAGTGTAGGGTTTATATACATAAACTGATTTATAACATAATGTTAAAAGATATATTATATTTACTGTAGTATTTGTAAAAATATCAAATATTTTTAATATAAAACATCCTTTATTAGCTTGTAGTTCTATATTGTAGATAATTTCATTTAAAATTAATTTATAATGAAGTTGTTCTTTGATATTGTATTTATCACCTTCGTCGAATCCTCCATCGCATGATATAAAATCAAAATTTACACAATGTTGTTTTATATATGATATGTTATACATGTTATTTATATCACCTTTTGAATTTATACCTGGTAAAATATCTATGTTTCTATGTTGTGATAACAGTGGTATATTATAAGATGGGGTGTTTTTATCATTTAAAGACATTGTGTATATTTTTATTGTTGTATTGATATTTAATGAATTAATAAAATCTAATAAAGACAATATAAACCCACCTGGTGCTTCACACAATTGTAAAGAATATAATGATTTTTTTTTAAATAAGATATCTTTATAAGTGTACAATATTTCCCAAAATTTGTAATATGCTCTATTATTGTCTACTATATTAATAAATTCATAATTATCAATGTATTTTCTATATATTTTCCATTTTTTTTCCGATATATCATTGATTTTATTTTTTAAATTTTGAATTTCATGTATATCGTCTTCATTATTTAACAATAAATTAATTTCATTTTTATAAGTTTTTATTTTTATTTTTTTTTTGTCAAATGTAATATTGTCATTTGACAGATTTGTTTTGTAAGAAAAAAGTGTATTAAACATAATAATTATATAATATTTTTAAATTAAAATATTCGTAGATTTGTATAAGATATTGTTTTCATATAGTATAATGTACCAATTGTCATATTCTTTTGTTATTTGTACTTTATTTTCTTGTTTTTCAACTATATGTTTATTATAATAAATATATAATATATTTTCATTATTTGTATATTGTGTTTTGTCGCGTATATTATTAATTAATTTGCATTTATATTCTGTATTATTTAAAACTAATTCTATGTCGTTTAAATTGTTTATATCTAAATTATTATCATTGTCATATAAGCTATATTTGAATTCTATGCAATTTAATATATTTAAAATATCATTGTAATTAGATATTTTATAGCTTGAAAATTCAGTATGTGATTTTAAAAATAATTCTAAATTATTTGATTTAACAATATTTTCATTTATGTGAATACGTGGATTTTTTTTAAAAACTAATACTTTGTTTAAGAACGAAATAGTTTTTTCATAATTTTTCAATGTATAATGATCATTGTATTTATCTCCAAAATTATAAGAATCTATTAGTGTATAATTTGAATCTTGAAACTTTTGTATTACGATATCGCTGTCAACAATATATTCTTGTAAAAGTAAAGTTTGTGAAATGTTACCGTTTAACACGACTTCTATTTTTCTATCAAAATTTGAATTTTGCTTGTCATATTTTATGTAATATAATAATTCATTATCACATTCTTCATATATTATATTTGATATGGTATTAGACGTAGTGATTTCTAATTTTGATAAATTTTTATAATCGAGAAAAGATATAATAAATATTCCATCGTTTTTAAGATTGTAATCTAATATATTTATTAAATTATTAAGACTATTTTCACTTTTAAAAAAATATTGTATACCAAAATTACAAATTGTAATGTCTGACGTATGTTTATTATGTGAGTAAATTGTACTGTATGAATCTTCTAGAGTCAAGTCTGTTTTATAAAAAATATAATTTTGTTTAGATTTAGATTTTTCATTACATTGTGATATACATTTTTCCGATATATCATAACCTACAATTTTTTTAATAAAATTATTGTTATATTTTTGAATATCATTACCATTACCACAACATAAATCTAATAAATATTCGCAGTTATGTGTATATTTATTGTACATATCATCTTTTATATAATTGTGGAATTTTTTCATTGATTCAAAAAAAAAATCATTTTTGTTAGTATTAAATGACAACAAAAAATCTTTATCTATAGGATTATGAATTATATTCCATATGTCACATGCAACCTTGTAAAAATTACCTTTTTTATTTTTATTTGCAGTTTTGTCCCATCTTGTTCTTAATGGAACAAACTTATTTATAGATGCATCCCATTTGAATTCAATAACTGTTTTTGTTTTATAATTTTCTAATGTTGTTGGGTCTATTACATTTGGTAATATTTCTGTATTGAATGTTATAGCATTATTATAATCTGTGTTTATACCGCACAATTTTTTAACGTCGAATAATACAATATTATCTTTGTCTTTTTCAATATTATCAGTCATAACATAAAGGTTGAAAATGTTAGAATTTTCATTTTTTATACAGTAAAAATCTATAGTGTTTAATTCTGATGGTTTCCATTTTAACAAATCACTCCATTTTTTAGTTAATGGGTAAGGTTGGTCTATTGGTGTAAAAATCAATCCATCATTTTTATATGGTTTATTGTCTATTGTGTCAAGTAATAATTTACCACCAATAAATACATTTTCATAATAAAATTTTTTCATAGATAAAATGTATTTGGATGTATATGTAGAATTCAATACTATATTATGTGCTAATTTTAATCTTTCTGGTAATAGTATATTTTTACCTCTTATATCATCCTTTTTATTTACCAAAATATCAAATGTTAAAAATTCAAATTTATTATTATATACAACAAGTTCCCCATCTAATATGGTAGACACATCTTTTGATTTAATATCTGTTTTTATAACATTTTTTAAGTTATTATCTATAAGATAACAATATTGGGATTTACTTATTAAAAGTAAAAATCTTTCACCGTCAGCTTTATCTGTTACGGAGTAGTTTTTATACAACTTTGATATTTTATCTTTGCTTAGGGATTCTGGTTGGACACCAACAAAATTTTTAGAATTAGTTAATGTTCTATATTCGTATAGAATAGCATATTTTTCTTTGTTTGAAATAATGTAAAAACTATTTTGTATTATTTTTAATAATGTAATTATTATTTTTTCTATATTTAGCTTATCATTTTTGTGAAAATCTATTTCAATTTCGTATTTTGTTGTATTTATATTATTTTTTATTTCGTTAACAATAGTTAAATCAATAGATGAACTTGTTAATATTTTAAAAGAATATCTTTCTTTATTTCTAGTTAAAATTATAGGAGTAGATGATGATAATTCCACATCATATAGTATTTCTTCAGATGAAATAGAGTATCTTATATCGAAATCATAATTATTATATTTGTTTAAATTTATTTTTGATATGTATGAAACTGAATTATCTTCTGTATTAGTTATTTTTTTTATATTTTTATTTTTGTATTTAAAGAAGTGTTCTTGAGTTATTATTTTTTTTTCTGTAAATTTTTGGTCTTTTAATGCTTTTTTTATTTTGTAAAAATTCTCTAATCCGTTATCTGTGTCAAAAACTTGAGTGTCTTTTATCTTTTTAATATTGCCAAATCTTATTTCATATTCGTGTGTAATATTTTGTGTATCGGCTTGATCAACAAAAAATTCGTTGAAATTTTTAAACATGTTGGGTTATATTATACACATATAAAATAAATTCATTTTTTTTTAGAATTTCGTGTGTAATATTAATTTTTTATAATTTTATTTAATATAAATGATTGAATTGAATATATATAAAGAATGTTATAAAATAAGTATGAGTGGTTTTTCTTTTTTAAAATTAAAGCTGAATGAGAGTGTATATGATGTACAAGAATTACAAAAATTAACAAATCAATTTATAATTAATGAAATATCTAATGTTTTTGAAAAATATGAAAAAAAGGGGTTATTTATACCAGTTAATTTATCATTAAATAATTGTGTATCTAATTATATATATGAACCAACTTTAAAAAATACTATAGATAAAAATGATGTCATTAAACTAGATTTTTCGATAATGGTAGATGATGTTATTTTCGGATTTGGTGAGACAATTGTTTTAAACGAATATAAAATAGATGATAATGATATAACATTAAAATTTTTAAAAAAATTAAAATCTAAAATAGTAAAAAAATTAAACATAGGTACCGAATACAATGATATAATAGGTGAAATAGAGGCTTATTGTGATGATAATAAATATATACCTATAGAAAATTGTATGACACGCCGTATAGTCGATGGAGATTTTGATGATGATAAAATAATGATATTAAATTATAAAATGTATTATAATGACGAAGACGAATGTGAATTAAATAAAATTAATTTTGAATTTGAAAATGATGAAGTTTATCATATGAATTTATGTATAGTTAAAGATAAAGATATCGAATACAAATATAAAGAATTACATGATGCACATTTATACAAATTTAATGATAATTTTTATAATGTTAAATTAAAATCAACTAAAAAATTTTTGTCTTTGTATAAACAAAATAATACATCATATTTTTCATTACATAAAGACAGTATGAAAGCATTTGAAAAAGTTGGCTTGCAAGAATGTATAAAAAATGATCTTATTGATGTATTACCAGTATTATACAATAGTCACCATGAAAATGTATTCCTTTTAAAATTTACTATAGTTATTACAAATAATAAAACTTATATTTTTTAATTTATTTTATTTTTTTATTTATATACAATATAAAATGGGTGGTGCTTCATCGAAAGTTTGTTCATATGATAAAAAGACATTTGAAAAACAAGTATATGTTTTATTAGATACACATAATTTAATTCAATATTATGCTTCATTTTTATTAATGGAAAAATTACCAATTACATTACCAGAATATAAAAATTTTACCATTGAAAGTGAAATGATATTCAATAAAATTAGATACGAAGAAAACCCCGTATATGCAAGTACAAATCCTTCTGTCAAAAGTTATTATGATGTATACAATATGTTATCTAATTTACAAAAAGATTATGAAAAGACTGATTCAACACAAAATGACAAACGTGAAAAATTGACCCAATTACATACATTATTGTATTTAACTTTAACCAGTTTGATTTCTGATTTAAACAATAGTTGTGCGTCTCAATAAATATATATAATTTATTAATGATTAAAACAATAATTTATTTGTTGTTTTAATAATAATGAGTGACGCAGATTCTTATATAAACCCTATTGAAATTTTTGACACTACAGAAAGTACATCTTCTATTGGATGTCTTATGTTATATGGTGGTTTAACTATATACAATTCATCTGATGCTACATCTCTTAGTGCTGGTGGTTCAATAACTTCACAAGGTGGTATAGCTATAAATAAAAATAGTTTATTTAAGGGTGATGTTTCTTTTTTTTCTACTAAGGATATATCTAATTTAACTACTGCTAGCGCTGTATTTTATGGTGGTTTGTCCGTACCTTACATTTTAAATACTGATATTACTTCATCAAACATATATTCTACAGTTGTGTCTGTAGGTAATTTATCAGGTGTAAATTCAAGTATATCTAATTTAGTTACCAATACGTTTTCGACCGGGTCAATTGCTTTCACTAATCTTTCTATAGAAGGTTTAACTGCCTCATCAATAAATAATATATATTCAACTATTACTAATTTATATACGTCAGTTGGTTCTATAGGAAGTTTATCTGTTGTAAATTCAAGTCTTGCTAATTTAGTTCCAGTAAATGTAACAAATACTAATTTACTTTCAACTAATTCAAGTATAACTAATTTATATACGTCAGTTGGTTCTATAGGAAGTTTATCAATTGTAAATGCTAGTTTTGCTAATTTAGTTCCTGTAAATGTAACAAATACTAATTTACTTTCAATTAATTCAAGTATAACTAATTTATATACGTTAGTTGGTTCTATAGGAAGTTTATCTGTTGTAAATTCAAGTTTTGCTAATTTAGTTCCTATAAATGTAACAAATACTAATTTACTTTCAACTAATTCAAGTATAACTAATTTATATACATCAGTTGGTTCTATAGGAAGTTTATCTGTTGTAAATTCAAGTTTTGCCAATTTAGTTCCTATAAATGTAACAAATACTAATTTACTTTCATCTAATTCAAGTATAACTAATTTATATACATCAGTTGGTTCTATAGGAAGTTTATCTGTTGTAAATTCAAGTTTTGCCAATTTAATTCCAGTAAATGTAACAAATACT
>JACCDO012424765.1_pt1 | contig 43911 bp, 45 predicted proteins | sample 7446101 | NCBI WGS metagenome assembly JACCDO01 (sample SAMN15323440, study PRJNA562643) | freshwater metagenome | isolation source: river surface water | place: USA:Blue River Watershed | collected 2017-08-16 | reverse complement strand
GGTATCATTTCTTCTTTTATTTCTTCAGTCATTTTTACTAAATATATTAAATTTTATTTAATATATTTTAATTTCAATTTTTATTAATTTACAAAATTATAAATTAAATACTTTGTAATAAGTTTAATTATATTTGCTATGCCATCATTTAAACCTAAAGCAAATAAAAAAATTAAAGTTTCCAAAAAATATACTACCACACTTGATGGTAAACATAAAGAAATTCTTAATGATTTTGCAAAAGATGAACAAGATACAATTCCCAGTTTAAAAGATGAACGTTATAGTCTTAAAAAACAATTAGAACTTGATAAAACCCTTACCATAGATGAAATTATGGAAATTAAAGATCGCATCGAAGAAATAAATGATACTATTAAAGAACTTAAAAATAAAAAAACAAATTACTTTTTGGATAATTCAAAATACATTTTTGAATATTTTGAAAATAAAAAAAATATTGATAACACATCGGATACAACTTCTTCTGCACCAAATAAATCATTAACAAGTAAGAATCAAATGGTATTTAGTATTTTTAAAATTCAACAACCTATACAAGTTACTACTAATACAAATGATAATAAAAATATTGTTCAAAAATATTTAAGCAATGTTGATGAAAGTTTTTTAGACATAAACGCATTTGTTCGACAAACCGATATTTGTCAAAGTTGTTTTAAGGGTGAATTAATTCCATTTGATGATGAAGGACAAATTATTTGCAATGTTTGCTTTGTTAATACCCCATATTTAGTTGAAAATGATAAACCAAGCTATAAAGAACCTCCAAAGGAAGTTTGCTTTTATGCATATAAAAAAATTAATCATATGAAGGAAATTGTTGCTCAATTTCAAGGCAAAGAAACGACTCAAATACCACCCATAGTTATTGAACGCATTGAACAACAAATTAAAAAAGAACGTATTAATCTTGATCAACTAACACATCAAAAAACTAAAGAAATTCTTAAAAAATTAGAATATAGTAAATATTATGAACATATTGCTTTTATTAAAAATAAATTAGGTATTCCACCTCCAGTATTAAGTCCTGAATTAGAGGAAAGTTTATACAATTATTTTATTGAAATTCAGGCACCATATGCTCAATCTTGTCCCGATTATCGCATTAACTTTTTAAACTATTATTATGTATTATATAAATTATTGGAATTATTAGGGGAAACTCAATATCTTAAAGATATACCAATGCTTAAAGATCGAGAAAAACTTATTGAACAAGATGAAATTTGGAAGAAAATATGTAATATACTTAATTGGGAATTTATTCCAACTGTTTAAATTAATAATTTAATGCATTTTTTAATTGATCATATTCATCTTCTTTGTATCCTATAGGATCTATATCTTCTGTATCTGTCATTCCTTTACCACCTTTACTATAATATTTTTTATTAGATCTTTTATTTATTCGTCTTTTATTTGTTCGTCTTTTATTTGATTTTCTTTTTTTGTTAGTTTGTCTTTTATTTAATTTTCTTCTTTTACCACCATCCATTTGTGAATTATCTTCATATGATGTATTTCCAGAAAAACGGTCACTTACATTTAAATCTGATAAATTTAAAAAATCATCATCTACATCCATATCATGATCATCATTTAATGCATGTGGAATCGTTTGATTCAAGTTTACTTCATTTTCTAACTCTGAAACAACTGTATCTTCAATAGATAGTTCAGTGTGTGGTCTCAATTGAACTTCATTTACTTTATCCATAACTTGCTGATAAGTAAAACCTAATGTATTTTCCAAAAGATGAATTTGATTTGCCGTAAACCCGATATTATTTAAAGCAGCATCTTGTTCTTGTGTATATCCTCCTTTTTGTTTACGACTTACTCTTTTACTTTTTTTAGACTGTTGTTTTCTATTTCTAATGCGTCTAGATTTCATATAATATTTAAATATTATTTTATATGAAATAAGTTAAATTATTTTTTCAATTAGGTTTCCTTTATTGTTGTACACCCATATCTCATAAAAATAACCATTATTTTTTGCGGACTCTTGTTTTTCAAATACATATCCTCCCTTTAAATTTTTGGTCCATTCGGATTTTACTTCTATACATTTATTTAATGACGAAATAAAAATATCTACATAATGCCGACGTAATTTATTTGTATTATCATAATACCATAATGAAGGAACTTCTGTTCTTTTCGTTATAATGTCATTTTCTAAAATATGTAAATTATATAATAATTCATCATATGCATAATTTTCATATCCCTGAAATTTTACCTTTTTACCACTAGGCATTAAATATTCTTTTAGTTTACTTGATTTACTTAACATTTTTTCTGCGATTTCTGGACATTGTGAATGATGAACTACACCATATTTTTTTAAATAAATGTTTTTAATTTTATTTCTAAAATCATCCGTTTTAAAATAATTATCTTTTCCATATTTATTTAAAATTATTTCTTTATTTTTTTGTTTAATTTCTTCATTTTGTTGTGGATTTTTACAACCATATTTAATAATATTTGTTTGTTCTATTTTATTTCTAATACTTGGAGATTGTAATACATATTCTACTCCATATTTTATTAAATTATTTTCTTTTATCTTACTTTGTATATTTATATCTTGTAAGGAACATTTTGAATTATATTTTGCAATATTTGTTGTTTCTATTTTATTTCGTATAATGGGAGACTGTAAACAACAGTCAACTCCATATTTTAATTGATTTGTTTGTTTTATTTTTAATTTACCATTTTCTTTACTACAATAACTACAATATCCGTTTATTTTAATAAGTTCTCTAAATGATTTTTTAAAATTATTATTACAGTCTAATGTTTTACATTTTCCTTCAATTATTGAATTTCTATTTAATTGTTTTGTGTTTATATTATGTATAAGATGTATGTCATTGTCAACACAAAATTCGGTTAATAATTTTTCATTAAATGTAACTAATGATTTTTTTATTTTATTTGAAGTTATTATTTTCATACATTCTTGACAATATCCTCCAGTTATAATTAATTGTCTAAATTTTTTAGAAAAAATAGAATTACATCTATCTGTTTGACAAATTCCTTCAATTAAATTTTCTCTATTTATTTTGGTGTATTCTTTTGTTAATTTTAAATTATTATTTAAACAATATTTATTTAATAGTTCTATATCATATTTCATTTATAATATTTAATAAAATCTTTTTAAATATTATTTTTAATTACATTGCAATACCTGAAAGTCTAAGACCAACGCCTAATCCGGCTCCGTTACGTGCACTGGCTCCCATAGTAGGAATATAAGTATCCAAAATGGCGAAAGTAGCAGCGGCAGTTAAACAAATAGCGCCAATTTCTTCAAAATTTAAGGAACGTTTAGGAATTGCGAAAGCAGCTAAAGCAACGACAAAACCTTCAATCAAATACTTAACAATGCGTCTGAAGAGTTCGTTTATATCAAACATTTCCATCATTATATAAATTAAAAAGAAAAAAATAATAATTTATGAAAATTAAAACTTAAAACCAACATTTACTAAAATATATATAATGGCTTCCAAAAAAACATTCGAAAAGAAAAAGACAAAAAGCGGCACTCCTAATCCTAAATATGTTGACATGTTAGAAGTTGATAAACCCCTTGCCGGCCAAAATTTTGGCTGTTTCTCATTTGTTTCCCCAGAAAAAATTATTAAACAACGCGAACTCTTTTACTTTGAAGAATTCCTAAAATCCTGGGAAATGAATAAAACTATGGAAAAGTTTCATCAATTCCTAAACTTTATTTCATTTAAATATAAACTTCAATTTCAAGATATTATTAAAGATTTTGAATCATTTATTGAAGAAGAACGTGAAACTATTGTTAGTCAAGGCGTTGCAAATGATTATAATACTTTCTTAGATCGTAATGAAGATGAACTTGAAAAGAAATTTAACATCAAAAATAACTTTCAAACTTCTATTCGCGGATTTAAAGCACGTGGTAATTTTGCAACTCAAGAAGAAGCTGAAATGCGCGCTAAACTTTTAAGAGAAATTGATCCTAATTTTGATATTTTTGTTGGACCAATTGGTATGTGGTTACCTTGGGATCCTGAGCCTCTTAAAACTCAAAATGTTAATTATATGGAAGAAGAATTAAATCAACTTGTTAATGAAAAGAAGAAGAACGAAACCGCTGCAAAGGCTGCATTTGAACAACGCGTTAAAGAAACTAAGCAAAAGGCAGTTGAAGATAATAAAAAGAATGCTGACAAATTTGGCGGAAAAGTTACTCAAGATATTGATAATGATGGTAATTTGATTGGCGTTGGTGAAACTTCAACTGAAAAGACATTTAATACAGAAGAATCGGAAAATGTAACTACTGCCGACATTCGTAAGGAATTATTTGAATCTGAAAATGTGGTAGTTGGAAAATCTGATTATGGACAAAGTCAATTGAAGTCTGGTCCTTTTGCCAAGAAATAAAAAATTGAATAAAAATATAATTTTATTTATAATAATTACTTATAAATAAAATATAAATATTAATTGTTTACCATTTACTTTTTTTTACTGCAATTCGTGGTCCTGAACTCTTTTTCTTTATATTATTTCATAAATATACTCGTTGTTAAATATAATATTATTTTTAATACTACGTGACATTTTAGATGCAGACATATTTTCATACTGAGAAGCTTTTATAATAGTTTCCCATTTACATATAATAACATTATTATTTATATCTCTTTTTTGTACTTGTTTACCGGTTGATGATGTTTTTTTATATTTATACTCATCTTGTTTTAACATTATTCCATAATATCCTTCATTTGATCCATAATCTGTCCATACAGTTGATTTTAATACATATTCACAAGAATTTAAATAATCTTTTAATTCATTTATTTCATTATTTGTATTTGGTTTATTTAAAGATTTTTTCCAACAATTATATTCTTCGTGTAATTTTGAATTTAATATTTTTCCATTTGGACAAAATTTACATATTTGAAATAAAAATGTTTCAACATCATTGTTTATGTGTTTTTTTTTATATTCTATTTCTTTTAATCGAATACCTTTATAACCATGAACTATTTGATTTTTATCTTGAATATTTAATCTTATTGGTTTAAATCTAGTATCTAAATAATTTTTAAATGCATGAAAAGTTTCCTTTTTAGGTTTAGTTTTGCACCATATGCGATATTGACCTTCTAGGTTAGTTGACATTTCTTCAACCTCAGAATGAATAATGCACATATTATTAATAAACATATTAAATGATTGTGTCATCTCATTTTCTGGAATTAGTGAATTATAATATACTGATTTATTGTCATTTTCTATTGATAATAATATAGAATTTTGTTTACTTATAGTATCTTGAAGTATGTTATTTTCAAGAATACTTTTAGTTAGTTCATTTCTAATATTGTCTATTTTTTGATATAATTCTTCATTTTTTTCAACTAATATTTCATTTTCTCTTAATAGTTTATTAAAATTATCTATGCTATATGTTTTAGACATAATAATATCGTCAATAATTTTAATTATATTATCTATTGTAAAAATATTATTATATGCTATTAATTCTGTCTTATTTTTATCACATATACAAATAGTTCTAATATATTCTTTTATTTTTTGGTGATTTTTTATTAATTTTTCAATTTCTACTTTATTTTGAACTTTAAATGCTTTTATTAACATAAAATTATCATATGTTTTTCGATGTTCTAAAATTCTTTTTGATAAATCATTCGTGTGACCAAACTTAATAAGAGTTTCATTATTATTACTTAAGTTTGCAATTGTGCCAATATATATGCATTCTGTATTTATTGGAAACAAAGAAATTATTGTTTCTTGAATTGCTTTTTGTGTTTCATTTCTTTTATCCATTTTAATTATTGTTAGTTGTTCCTTTAATTCTTTTGATTCTTCTTCTAAAACTTCGTGTAATAAATCTTCTAATTTAATAAAGTATCTATGTAATTGTTTTGCTTTTTGTGTTTCTGCAATAAGACAAAATAATTTAAAACAATTTATGTTTAATAATATTGTTTTTCTATTGTGTCCACCCCATTTTTCGCTACATAAACTTGCTTCTCCAGTTTGAGGAGCAACAATTTTATAGTCAAAATTTAACTTAAAGTGTTTTTCTAAAATTCTTTCTGAATTATATTTTTTAGCAAAACCTATCCATTTCCAAATGTTATCTAAATCAATAACAAAATCATTTATAGGATGATAATTTAAATAACAATAGAAACTTGATAAAAATACCTGTTGTTCCATATTAGTAAAATTATTCTTTATTTTTGTTAATAATTTACTGTTATAGTCACTTGATAATTTGGTAATAGGGTTTGTTTCAATTAAACTAACTATGTCAATCGTTGTCATATGTTATTGTTTTATATAAACTATTGTTTTTAAGTATTAAACTTGCTTTTATATTTAGAAAACAAGTTTTTACCATTTACTCTTTTTTACTGCAATTCGGGGTCCTGAACTCTTTTTCTTTATATTATTTGGATCATATTGCTCTCCATCGTCATCATCATTTATTTGTTTAGATAATTCCCAGAATTGTTTTGAACCTAATCTGAATTCACCGTGTGCTTCTGCCTTATACCAAAACACTTGCTCTTGTAATTTATTTGATTTTGAATTATTATTTACAACTAAACATTCATAATTTTCTGTGCATTGATCCATTACCTGACAAAATGCTTCAAATGTTGGAAACATACCAGCATAATGTTCATAAATACGTTTTCTATTACCTATAATATTTTCTCTTAAAATAAATACATAATCAATGTTAGTTCTCAATAAGGGTGGAATACCTAAAGGGAATTGCATTGTAATGACTAACATTATCTTCCAATGTCTGCCGTTCATAAAAAGGAGTCGCATCATTTTATCCTTTGCCCACGTATTGTCAAATAAACAATCATCTAAAATAACAAATGCACGGGGATCAATATTTGTGCGTTTAAATTGTTCCATTTCTTGCTTAATTTGCTTTAAAACTTGTCTTTGTCGTTTTAATATATTTTCTATTATTGCTGTATTATATTCATTATGAATAAATAATTTAGGAACTAATTTACCATAAAAACCGTTACCTTCTTCTGTACCTGAAATAACTGTTCCAATTGGAATATCTTGATGATAATACAATAAATCACGCACTAAAAAACTTTTACCTGTATCACGTTTTCCAATTAATACAATAACGGGACCTTTAGATTCATTAGGTTTAAAACTAATACTTTTCATATCAAACCGCTTTAATTCTAAATTCATTATATAATTTATATTATTTTTTATTTTATTTTTATTTAAACGAATTTTTAGAAATAATTAAATTAAAAACAATTAATTAATAGATTTAAGGAAAAATAAGTTAAATACTTATTTATATTATATTCTTATTTGCTAATGACGATCACGCTAAATTATCAAAAGCGAAAGAACCTTAATCTCTTTAATAAGTTTCAAACTAACAAATCTTTAACTATCGATAAAGTTCAAAACTATGTTCCAATTTACGACAGATTTTTTTCACTAAATAACACCAATTACAACTCAATTAATTTAAATCATCAATGGTTTATTTCAGATATTAAAGAATCTAAACGTGCAGATGATAATGAAAACATATTTACATGTAAACTAAAAAACATACTTGATGAAGATAATATGCATATGACACAAAATGTATTTTTTAAAATGGCTCCATTATTAGATCCCTATAAATATCTTGTAGGCAAATATAATCATAATGATCCCAATATATTTAATTTACCGTCATTTGATAGATCACATAAAATACATCCCAAAATTGCAGAAAAAAATAATGCAGCATACATAGATGCGTTTTTTTCCTTTTTGACAAGTCAAACTTTAAATACTTATAGTTTTATTCACGGTTTGGATTTTTATGGTTCTTTTTTGGGCGTTAAGAATAATTTTAAATTAAATATTATTGATGATTTAGATTATCTAATTCATTCTGATTTTTTTAATAAACATAAAGGCAAATTATTTGAAGTTGAAGATTATTCTTATTTATTAGATGAAATTGAAGAACAACCACTTAAACCTATTAAAATATCTAGCGCTAAAACTAACATATCTATTAAATCATTTGATGGCGCTAATTATTCACAATTTAACTCTTTAGATAATTCTGAAATTAAAACTTTAACTGATGTAAGTGCACTCGGCTTAGATCTAGAAGATATAACTGATTCTAATGTATTTGAATTAAACAAACATAATTCAGAAACGCTTAGATCTGGTTCTTCATGTTCATCTAGAACTTCTCATACTAATGAGAATGATCTTAATGAAGAACCAGATGATAATGATGACGATGATGAAGATATTGACGAAAAGACAAATGATTTTAGCAGTTATCATAGTTCAGAACATAAAGGCAGTAATGATGATAATGATAACATGTCTGAATACGAAACAATTGGTGAAGAAGAGACATTATTTGCAACTATTCCAAAATTTCCTGTGCAAGTTATTTGTTTAGAACAATGTGAAGACACATTCGATTCACTTATTTTAAATAATGAACTAACAGATGATGAATGGTTTGCTTCATTATTTCAAATTATTATGATATTAATTACATATCAAAAAATGTTTTCATTTACACATAATGATTTACACACAAACAATATTATGTATATTCCCACAACTAAAAAATATATTTACTATAAATATAAAAAACTTATTTATAAGGTGCCTACATATGGTCGCATATTTAAGATAATTGATTTCGGCAGAGCAATTTATAAATATAATGGTAAAATATTTTGCAGTGATAGTTTTCAAACTGGCAATGATGCAGCAACACAATATAATACAGAACCTTATTATAACGATAAAAAACCAAGATTAGAACCAAATTTTAGTTTTGATTTATGTCGTTTAGCATGTTCAATATTTGATTATGTTGTTAGTGATTTTGAATTAATTAAAAATTTAGATAACTGTAGTCCAATAGTTAAATTAATTGTTGAATGGTGCATTGATGATAATGGAATTAATGTATTATATAAAAATAATGGGGTTGAACGTTATCCTGACTTTAAATTATATAAAATGATTGCAAGATATGTTCATAAACATACTCCTAATGCACAACTTGATAGAAATGAATTTAAAAAATATTTATTCTCTTCAAAAAATATACCAAAAAATGAATTAGTAGTTGATATTGATGAATTACCAGTATGTTATTAAGTATAAATTATTTAATTAATTTGTTATTTTATAATAAATTAATGAATTATGGTTTTATTATAACTCGTCATGTAAATTCACAAAATACAAATAGCTATTGGAATCAATGTGTTAAATTAATTAAACATTTTTACCCATTAAAACATATAATTATAATTGATGATAATTCAAAACAAGAGCTTGTTAGTTCATATGAGAATTATGACAACATAACTGTAATAAATTCTGAGTGGCCTGGAAGAGGAGAATTATTACCTTATATATATTTTTTAAAATATAAATGGTTTGATAGTGCAGTAATACTTCACGATAGCACATTTATACATAAACGTATTGCATTTGAAAATATAGTTGCAGATGTTTTGCCATTATGGCATCATAAATATGACCAAGAAAATAAATTAAATTTATTGCGTATAGCATCCGTATTAACTAACAATTATAATATATTAAAGTTAATAAATGGTTCGGAAGCAGATATGTTTAATTTTGCAAAACCTGTAAATAATTTATGTTTTGGTGCTCAATGTTTTATTAAATTATCTTTTTTAAATAAATTACAAAAAAAATATATGATAACTAACTTAGTTAATACAATACATAATAGAAGTGACAGATGTGGATTCGAACGTGTTATTGGAATAATATTTTGTGAAGAATTTTTAAATTTTATAAAAATAAAATCATTATTTGGAGATATTTTTAGGGAGCATAAAGCACTAAAATATAAATATGAAGAATATATACGAGATTTAAATAAAGGAACAATAAGATCCGCATTTGTAAAAGTATGGACTGGAAGATAAACAACTAATTTAAAATTATTTAAATATTAAATTAGTTATATTATAAGTAATAATATGTCTAATGAATTAGATTTAGAGACACATTCAACTAACAGTTATATAATAAATATTGATTCTATAAATAACGATTCTATTGTTAATAATGATTCTACTGAATTATATAAAAGTTCTAGTAAAAGTAGTGATTTAGTTACAATAAATTTACAAACTGTTAGTACAGATCAAATAAATATTGAGTTACCAGTTGAAGAAGAAATAGAAGTAAGAAATTCAACACATTTGCGTATAATTTGTATAAATTGTTGTATTGGTTTAATAGCATTTATGGCAATACCAATATTATTCATATTGTTATTTGCATTTAATAAAGTAATAATTAATTAGATAATTAAAAAGGTGGATTATCAGTAAAGACAAGAGTAGGACCTCCTCCAACAATAGGATTAGTAATATTTTCTTGAATAACTGGATTTAATTGATCAACAACAAACCAACCAATAACAACACTAACATAAACTAATAATGAATCTCGAATAATAACTTTAAGAGGTTTAGGTTCATCTTCAGTGTATCTCATTTCTAAAAATTTGGCAATAAAAAATATTGCAGAAATAATTGCGGCAACTAAAAATATATTTTCCATATTACAATATATTTTTAGAATTCAAATAAATAAAAAACGCATTAATCTAATTTTATTAGTTTGTTAGTTTATTCGTTGTTAGTTTATTTAGGTTAAAACTTCAATATCTCCTAAAATTAAACTATCATTATCTAATTTAACATTTGGTGGATTAATAACATGAATGTCTAAATCATCTAAAGAAACAGGTTCATTTGATAGATTTAATTTTTCATCATCATCATCATCTTGTTCTTCCATTTTTCTTTGCATATTTCTTAAAGTGCTTATTTCTTCTAATCTATCAATAGTTTTAGGTGCAGTAACTTTTTCTTCTTTTCCATTTTTATCCATAACTAAATCCACATCATTGAATTTTAAACTAACATTTTCACTACTAGATCCGCCTTCCTTAATAATTTCTGTTTTTTCTTTAATGGGTGGTTCAATTAATTGTTCTTTAACTTCTTCAACAACATCTTCTTCTACTGTTTCATCCATATAAGCACGTAAAATGCTTTCAACTGGAATAGATTCACGAACAGTATTTAATATAGCTTCTTGAATAATAATTTCAAGTTCTCGATTATGTTTTTGAATTTGAAGATGTGGTATATTTAATTCAAATAAATAAGTATTTTTATAAACTTTTCTGGCAACATTGATGTAAGTTCGATGAATAAAGTTGTCTAATTTAGGAATATCGATATCAATTTTCTTTTGTTTATTTCCAACGCGAATAGCGGTTAGAAGTTTAAGTTGAATAATATGAATGCAAGAAACTAAATCTTCTAAATAATTACAACCACTGCGTTCAATAATTCGTTTGCGTTCATTTTCAACGATAGCAGTATTCCATTGTGGAATGCGTGAAATAAGATTTTGAAAGGTCATTAAATATTTATCCATTTGGTTGTTATCTTTGCAAAGTTTTACGGATTCATCGAAGATGGATTTAAGTCCTTCAATGATTAGTGGAGTAAGAATAGTAAGTAAACGTGCTCCCCATTCGTTTTTAGATTCGTGTAATGCACTAACATTAAAATCGTCCATTAATAGTATTTAACTAAATATTTTGTTAGTTTAAACTAATTTTAGTGGCCAAATTTATGACGTAAAATATGGTTTATTATCCGGCATTGTTTTTTCGTTACCTTATTTCATCGTATTTTGAACCATATAAAATACGTATCAGACCATAAGCGAAAAATAATATCGCGGCAAATATGACTGAAAAATGGCCAAAATTTTAAACAACAATTTTGAAGATGAAAATAGGTCTTAAAAATATTTGTCAAATAATGGCAGGGTTTTCAGTAAGGCTTTTTCTCCAAAAGTTTTTTTCCCTTTTCGATTTTTGCAAAAAAAACAAAAATGCAATATTGCAAATTTCCAAAAAGTCCTAAAAACACCCTTAAAAAAACTCAGTTAAAACCACTATGGTCTCAAAAATATTTTGACCCCTTTAAAATTTATCGTCACAATTTTTTTTCGTCAAAATTTTGGTACTTTTTTCTGTTGATTATTTAGCAACAACCAATGAAAAAAAAGTACCAAAAAAGTACCGAATTTTTTTACTGCGAAAAATGTGATTATACTACGTCTCGTGCAAGCCATTGGGATCGACATATTACCACATCTAAACATATTTCTCAACAAAATCAACAAGTTAGCAACAACTTTTTGCAGCAAAAGGTACCAGAAAGTACCAAAATTTGTTATTGTAAATGCGGAAAAACTTATAAGGACAGAACTGGTCTTTGGAGACATAAAAAGATTTGCACGTTTGACTTAAATTATGATAATAGTAATGACATCAATATTGCTCTTGAAACTGAAGAAATCAAAAAAGAATATCAAGAAATGTCTAGCACTGAGTTAGTTATGCAATTGCTTAAACAAAATAATGAGCTTCAACAACAACTAATTGAATTATCAAAAGAAAAATCAACCATTTATAATAATACCATTAATAACAATAAATTTAACATTCATGTATATTTAAATGAACAATGCAAAGATGCTCTAAATATGTCAGAATTTGTAGATTCAATTAAACTACAAATATCTGACTTAGAAAATACAGGACGTATTGGATTTATTAAAGGCGTTTCTCAAATATTTATACGTGAATTAAATGATATTGATGAATGCAAACGACCAATACATTGCACTAATTTAAGAAATGAAATATTTTATATAAAAGAAGATGATCAATGGACAAAAGAAGATGAAAATAAAGAAAAACTTGTATTAGCAATAAAACAAATAGCACATAAAAATTTTAGACAATTACCATTATGGACTGCTAGTCATCCAGATTATTTAGATCCAGATTCAAAAACAAATGATGTATATAACCATATGCTTTGTAATATAATTTCAGGAGGAACTCCAGAAGAAAATCAACAAAATTATTTTAAAATTATTAAAAATGTAGCAAAAAATATTGTATTAAATAAACAGAATCTTATTAATTAATCTTCTTATAATATATAGTTAAATGACTACAACAAAAAGAAATAAATCAAAAAAAAATATAAATACCAGAAAAAATAAGAATATTTGTAGTAATCAACTAACACCATTTAAATCATTTGAAACAATTAGTTCAACCAATTTTAATTCACTTGATGTTGAAAAAGATTTAATTAAATTATTTAAAACACCTTTTACTCCTTCCGAAATTAAGCCTCAAGATGATTTTTACACATACATCAATTATCAATGGCTTAAAGTTACTAGCAAACAAATTGAAGAAGATCAGAAATATTATGTTCAAGTTGATAGTTTTCGAATAATACAAGATAAAGTTTACAAAGAATTAATCGATATTGTTAAAAATTACATTAAACATAATCATTCGTCAAAAGCAAAATTAATTAAAAATGTTTATGAATCTATGTTAAATTTAGATAATGCTTCTGCCAAAAGATTCGTTAAAATTAAATTAGATATGATTGAAAGCTTCATCGAAACTAATAATATTTATAATATTTTGGGAGGACAAAATACAAACGAAATCATTTCATGGGGGTGTCCAATTGTCTGGTCAGTATTACCGGATGAAAAAAATACAAAGATTTATCGTAGCACCATATCTGCTCCACAACTTTCGGCATATGATTACGAAATATATATTGAAGACAATCACGATAATCAAAATACTAAACAATATAAACAATTATTTAAACGCAATTTTTTAAAGTATGTTTCCGATATGTTTAATGCATGTTTAGGCTCTGGACATGGATATAAGGCAACTGATGTTTGGGAATGTGAATATGATATGCTTTCTGCTCTCGGTTGTAATTCAGTTAAAAAAGATAATGAAAATGGTTATAATATAGTAACAAAAGAAGAAGCATTGACTAAATATGGATTTGACTGGATACAATTTGCAAAAGCAGTTGGGTATGATTCTGTTCCAGATAAATTTATATGTAATAGTTTAAATTACTTAAAATGTATTATGCAAACACTTACTAAGGGCGACGCATGGAAAAGTCAAAAATGGAAAACTTATTATTTGTATGTAAATTTTCGCCAACTTATTCGTTTTCATAGCGATTGGCGAATGATACACTATGAATTTAAAGAAAAGTTTGTTAAGGGACAACCAATACCTTATCCAAAAGAAATATATCCTGTTTTTGGATTATCAATGTGTTTTAATACTTTTTTAACAGATGAATATATTAGAATAAATAAAAATCAACATATTATTGATTATGCAACTAACTTAGGAACAGATCTATTAACAGTTTATAAACGTATTATTAAACGAAATACATGGTTATCGCCATCAACCAAAAAGTTTGCATTAAAAAAATTAGAAAATATTAAACTAATAATTGGCAAACCAGATATTTTAAGAGAAGATCCATTATTAGATTATAATTCAAAAGAAGCATATCAAAATATGATTAAGATTGCTCAATGGAGAACAAAGAAATTAATTGCTTTAGATGGAAAATCAACAGATGCCGATATTCCTGTAATAGATTGGACAGAATTTAAGTTAGTTGGTAAACAATCTTATGTTGTAAATGCTTATTATACTCCTACTGAAAATTCAATATATGTGCCATTGGCTTATTTACAGAAACCATTTATAGATATGGAGGAAAGAGGTATTGAGTATAATTTGGCTTATTTGGGATATACATTAGGACATGAAATGTCTCATTGTTTAGATGATTTAGGTTCCCAATATGATGAAAAAGGCAACTTACATAATTGGTGGACAAAAGAAGATAGAAAAAAATTTAATCAGAAGGTAAAGGATGTTATTAAGCAATATGAGAAATTTGCTGCGTTTGATGGAATAAAAATGGATGCGTCATTAAGCACTGGCGAAAATTTGGCGGACATATCTGGTTTAGCAATTTGTGAGGAGTATTTAAGAGATTTTCAGGAAAAGAATAAAGATATAGTTCCAATTAAGGCGTTATCATTTCATACATTTTTTGTATATATAGCAATACAGGCGCGTCAGCAAATATTTAAAAAGGCTATTAAGGCACAATTGAAGACGAATCCGCATCCAATGGATAAATATAGAACTAATTGTCCATTATCACGTTTAGAATTATTTAGAAGTTTATTTAATATAAAAAAAGGAGATAAAATGTATTGGCCATCGATGGATACAATTTGGTAAAATAAATTATTTAGGAAAAATTTTTGTAAAAATAAATATTTTTTCTTATTGTAATGTATAATGGCTTCTCGTCGTCATAGATCTAGATCTCGTTCCCGTGGTGCTTCTCGTGCCCGTGGTGCTGCTCGTGCTCGTACAATGAAACGTGCTGCTGCTCGTGGCGCTTCTGCTGCTGCTTCTGCTGCTAAATCTGCTTCCAAGGCTGCTTCTAAGGCTGCTTCTCGTGCTGCTTCTGCCGCTCGTGGTGCTTCCGCTGCTCGTGCTGCTTCCGCTGCTCGTTCTGCTAAGAAAGCCGCTTCTAAGGCTGCTTCTGCTGCTGCCTCTGCTGGTGCTGCTGCTTCCAAGGCTGCTGCTGCTGGTCGTATGTAAATAAATTTGCATATTAATATATAATTTATTAGATCAAATTATATATTATGGCTTAAGCATAAGAAACTAACGGATTAAAAGTAAAATTATTTTCATTATATTTTATAAATTCTAACATATTATCTGTATATTCGTATATTGTTTTGGAATTAACTATTTTAGAAGTTAAATTGTTAAACTTAATAGTAACTTTTGGATTATTATATCCATAAATAAAATTAACATTTAAGTTAATTAAATTATCAGGATTAGTAAAGATAATACTTGATACACTATAAGGATGTAGGCTTAAATAATCTGTTTTTAAATTTGCGATAGGTGATTCAGCGGATGGCAATAAATTAGTATTTAATATATATGGCATAAAAGCGTATTTTTCTATTGTAGTTACATTTTTTGGTATAGTAATATTGCTAAAACTATTGCAACCAGCAAATGCGTTTGTTTGTATAATTTTAAGTTGTTGTGGTAAGTTTATGTCGATTAAACTGTAACAACCGCTAAAACAAAATGAACCGATTGTTTGTAAATTATTTGGTAAACTTACGTTAGCTAATAAATTGCAATTTCTAAAACAAGAATCATTTAATATAGTAATAGATGGAGGTATCATTAGTTTTGTTAATTTACTGCACCCATAAAAACAATATGAACCAATATTGTTAATGCTTTCTGGTAATCCATTATTAATCATATATGTTTCTGTAATAAATGTATCTTGAACTATAATTGTTGTTAGTTCATTACATCCACTAAAAGTAAAATCATTTAAACTTTTTATATTTTTATTTGATTGAAATGTTATTGTAGTTAAAGATGTGCACCCTTCAAAACAATTCTTACCAATATAAGTAACACTTTTTGGTATAATAATGCTTGTCATATAAGCACAATTCTTAAAACAAGCATCTCCAATATATGTAACATTATCATTAATTATTATTGAACTAAGTTTACAATTTTCAAAACAATTGTTTCCAAAATGAGATATTGTGGATGGTATAGTAATAACACTTAAATTAGTGCATCCTGAAAATAGTCCATCACTTAACTTTTTAATTTTGCTAGGTATATTTATTTCAGTAAGTGAACTGCAATTTTTAAAACAGTAGTTTCCAATATATGTAATATTTTCAGGTAATATTACTTTTGAAAGAGATGTACAATTATAAAAAGCTCCCATATCTAAATGAATTATGTTGCTTAATTCTATTGTTGATTGTAAACCAATACAATCTTTAAATCCAAAATATCCAATTGATGTAATCTTAGCAAAAGGAAACGTTGCAACAAGGCGTGTGCATTTATTAAAACAAAAGTCTCCTATACTTATTAAATTACTTTTTATATCTAAATTAATAATTCCTGACTTACTAAAACAATTGGTGCCTAAATGTTTTACGTTAGATGGTATTATTAATGTATTTAAAGCTACACAATTATAAAATAAATCAGTTAATTCAGTCAATTTAGAATTTGTTGAAATATTTATTGAAGTTAATGATGTCATATTATTAAATGATCCGGGAGGAATATACATTAAATTATTATTTAAAATAATTTCAACTATTGTATTTTTTATGATTAATGATTGTAATGGATTAGTTCTTCTGATATCAATTCGTTTTGCTAAAAGGTCATTAATATATTTGTTAATATTTTCATCTGTAATAGTTCCTGTATATTCATCATGTGTTGAATTTGTAATAAATAATTGTTTATCTTGTAAATTTGCATATGTATTAACATCAGCTGATATTGTTAGATCTATTGTTCCTGATGAGGCGTTTAAATCTGTTTGTTTATATGCATTTTTTATAGCATCTGCGGCACTATTATATTCATTAGCTGTTATATTCTTAGTTATAAGTGTGTTTGCAAAAAATTCACTATTATTATCTAGTTCTATAACTTTAGTGTAGCTATATATATCGTAGCATAATGGCAAATCAAAGCAATCATTGTATGAGTATGTATTATCGTCATATTTAAGAATAATCCAATTTTCAGGAACAATAGTTGTAAATATTACCTTTAAGTCACGTACATAAGTGCTAATAACGCCAACAGACTGGTTTAATGTATTATATTTAATATTATTTTTTTTATATTTTAGTATAGCATCTTCCCAGTTTTTTAATGGGGTATATGGATTACTATTTAATGTGCTTCTATATAATATAAATTTAATATTTAATGTATTTAAAGAACTAGTAAATATTTTATCTGGAAATTCTATATTAATTGACGGATTGTATATTATCATATTATTTAATTTTTGACACCCATCAAAACAATCTTCTTCAAATTTAGTTAATTGAATACTTGATGCTGATTCATCTAACATTTTTGTAGTTAATATAGTTTGTTGTTTATTATAATTAATTGATTCATCTTTACCAACTATAACTTTTTTTAAATTACTACATCCTTTAAAAACATTTTTACGAAAAATATTAGTTCCACCTGAAAAAGTAACTAATTCTAAATAGTTTCTATTTTCAAATGTTTGTTGAAATGGCGGTAACATATTAATTTGATTATAAAAATATATTTCTTTAATATACATAAATGGTAGAGAAATAGAATTGTATGTTCTATTTGTAACAGATTCTCCAGCTGTCGTATAGTTTGAGCCTGTAGTATATGGTATATATTTATTATATTCAAAATTATCGTATGTATTTGTATTAAATAGTTGAGTTGTTACTGAAGTTTCGACAGGTGTTGCTGTATTAATATCTAAACTAGTGTAATATTTTACTGTAATACTTGCAATATTATTATTATTCGATGGTAATTCGCGTTCTTTATTTGCAACTAATTTATTATTATCATTTAAATTAATATCTGAGATTATAGTTGAATTAATATATGTGTAATAATTTATATCATTTGTATTAAAATCTATATTATTTTGTTTAATTAAATTTATAATGGTATGCGTTAAGTATGAATAATTTATTGTATCATTAAATGTAATGTAAATAGTATGTTTTATATTTTTAAATATGTCATAACCACATTCTTTAATGTTTGATTGATTTTCAAATACAATATACTTTAATTTAGTGCAATCTTGAAATATTTTATTGCCTATATAGCAAACATTTTTAGGTATTTTTATATTACATATATTAAAACAACCTTTAAAACACGCATCATTTAATGTTAATAATTTTTCATTTAGTTCAATATTTATTAAATTATAGCATAAAGAAAAGCAATTATACCCTATACTAGTAATCTTATCAGATAATTTAACATATGTTAAATTATAACAATTCTCAAAACATCTATCTTCAATTTTAGTTACAGAATTTCCAATTATTACTTTTGTTATTAATTTTTTATTTGTTTTAAATAATAATGAATTAAAAGTTGTTATATTTTTAAGTATTTGTGGTTCAGATAAATCAGAATAATATATAATTGTATCCATATTATATATTATTAATATTATATAAAATACATCAATAATTATGTTAGTTTAACAGTTGGTTTATTGAATTAAACTAGCTTCACGAACATACTTAATACTACGATTTCTTAATTTGCGGCAAAATCTACGTTGAGTTCCTTTTGCTCTTTTGCAATTAAATTTTCTTGTGCAGCGAGAATATTGTCTGCCACGGCAATGAGAACGTTTAACGCGACTGCGGTAAATTTCTTTTCTACTACGAGCTCTCTTCATTATATATAATCTAAATATTATTTTTTACTTAAATTAATAAAATAAACTAATTAACTAATAAAAGGCTTTTCTAAATTATTTATATTTGTTGGTTCACTTAATAATGATTCTTTCATTTTTTCTAAATTTTTTATTTGCGATTGTGCTGTTTCTAATATTTTTTTTTCAACTATTGTTTCGTATATTTTTAAGCCAGTAATATAATCATTTTCACATCCTAAATATAATTGTATTATTAATTCTCTTGCCTTAATTATTAACTCTTGTAAATTAGATTCCGTTAAACTTGGACTAACACGTATTTGTTTTTTGTTAGTTTGTGGATCAATTGTATACACAAATATTTTATTTATTATACTAATTAATTCTTGTTGTCCATCATTTGTTTTTTTAATCATTTCCTTAATATTATTTGCATATTCCATAAATAATTCGTCTCCACCTGAACCCAATACTTTTTGTTTAAATAACGCATCTGTTCCATTGCATTTAGGCATTTTACTATAATCTCTTAGTCTTATGTCGCTAAAATGTTGTATATCATCTGGAACTTCAGAATTTCCCGTAAATACTCTATAAAACATTCTTACATCTTTTAGATAAGCTTCTCTAGTTTCTGGTGACATTTGTTTAAATTGTCCAGTTTCATAATCATAATCTTCATCATAATATAATTCTTTTAATTCAGGAATTCCGGGTTCATCTTCTAAATTCTTTACTTCGCCAAAATCATTTAAATTTGATTGACAAAAATTTGGACCTATTTCAAAATTACTATTATTTTCATTAATTTCATCTAGTTTATTTTCACCTTTTAATATATTAATTCGATTTTCGCACATATTCATCTTAAATATTTCTCTTGGCGCTCCTTGTGGTATATTTCCTTTTTCAAATAAATTAGCTTTCATTGTGTTACCAGATTCATCTTTATAAATATAAATAGGATTAATTGTTAAAACAATTGCAGCAAATAGATGTGCAATTTTAATATAAAATTTGGCAATAGAAATACAAATGCGTTTCTTTTTAACTAAATTTTGAATATCTAGACGGTCTAGTTGATCTTTGTTAAAAAAAACAACATTGTCTTTGGAGAGTTCGTTAATTTCTTTGCCATCTTTAATTCTTTGTGCTAAATAAGTTATTTCTAAATCTGTAAAATAGCGTTGAAGAATGTCAGAAGTTAGAATAACTAATTTATCGCAGTATTCTTTGTCATATAATTTTCTTAAACTTTTAAAGTCCATAGTTAAAATATAATGAGTTGCAATATAATCAAGAAGTTGTCCTAATGATTTTGGTTTTAATTCATTTAAATTATTGGAATTATTTGAATTATTATTAGAAGAAAATTGGTTACCCATATAATATAAATTTATAAAAGTATTTAGATAAAATACAGTAAATATACTAATATTGTTGTGAATAAATGCAATCATTTTATTTTATATATCCATATGTGTTAATTCAAGTGCCTCCAAATGAAAATATATTGGATCATCTTCGTTTTCAAGATATATATTTATATTATGTAATAAATATAGAAACTAACAAAAAGGAAATAATATTTGATCGGGAGGCACTATATGGTTGGGAAATTGCGTTATATTTTGAAAAAAATAATATAATGCATGGGGACTTTTTCACAGATATAAAGGCACAATTTTATCCCAATGAAGAACAGAGGCTTAAACAATTGTCTAATCAAGAATTGCAGTCTTTATTATATTATCGCGATTATCAAAAAAATCAATATGAAACATATTTAGTAACTTTAGAAGGAATTCACGCAGAATTAGATGGACGCATTGAGTATCATCACAAGTTTTATGATTGGTTATTTAATAAGGTTGATGCGCAAATAAATTTTTTGTTAAATAATAAATAAAATTGATTTAAAAATAATTTATCTAAATAGATGAAATAATGAATATGAACAAAGAATATAGCAAAAAGAAGAAAGATAATAATATAGATAAGGTTAAACTATGGAACATATTTGATACCGAAGTTTCTAACCCCGATAAACCTAAAGAACCACTCGAATGCTTATATAGAAGTGTAGGAGATCGAGAATTTTGTGATCGTTGTGAGAGCATACTTCGATTTTCAGATGAAGGATTTTTAACATGCACGAATGATAAATGTGGTATTATATACAAAGATCGTCTTGATAGTTCAGCGGAATGGAGATATTATGGTGCAGATGATAATCATGGATCTGATCCAACTCGTTGTGGTATGCCAATAAATCCATATTTAGAGGAATCTTCTTTTGGTTGTAAAGTGTTATGTATTGGTAAATCAAGTTATGAAATGCGTAAAATTCGTCGTTATACGGAATGGCAATCAATGCCATATAAGGAAAAATCGCAGTATGGTGAATTCCAAGATATCACATTATGTGCACAAAATGCTGGTATGTCTAAAAAAATTATAGATGATGCAATTATGTATCATAAAAAAATATCAGAAAATGATGCAACATTTAGAGGTGATAATAAGGATGGATTAATTGCTGGATCAGTGTATTTATCGTGTCGCTCAAATGGATGTCCACGCACTGCAAAAGAAATTGCGACTATATTTCATCTAGATATCACAAGTGCTACACAAGGTTGTAAACGTGCCCAAAGTATTTTAAATAAACAGGAATGTGAATTAAGTAATAATGATAAAAGTTCATTTTGCAAAACAAAACCAGAAGCATTTATTGAACGTTATTGCACTAAATTAAATATTAATAATGAACTAACTAAATTATGTCAATTTATTGCAATTAAAATAGAGAAAAATATTTTGATGCCAGAAAATACTCCTGATTCAATTGCCGCTGGAATAATTTATTTTATTACACAATTATGTAAATTAAACGTTAGTAAAAAAGATGTAAATTCTGTTAGTGATATATCTGAAGTAACTATTAATAAATGTTATAAAAAACTTGAAAAGATGACAGATGATTTAGTTCCAGCAATTATTCTAAGAAAATATACTCAATTACCAACAACAACAGTTCCTCACTAATTATATTATTTTTAAGTATAAAAACTTAAATAAAAAAATATATGTATTTTATGTCTATTCCAAAAATAGTATTTATTATTCCATATAGGAATCGTCCTCAACATAAATTCTTTTTTTCTAATTATTTGAATTCTATTATGGAAGATCGTGACGATTATGAAGTTTATTTTTCACATCAATGTGACTCTAGGGCATTTAATAGAGGTGCAACTAAAAATATTGGGTTTTTAGCAATAAAAAATAAATATCCAAATGATTATCAAAACATTACATTTGTATTTAATGACATAGATACTATACCTTTTGCCTCTATATTTAATTATGAAACAACAAATGGAATAGTAAAACATTTCTATGGTTTTGAGTATGCTTTAGGAGGAATTGTTTCTATTACTGGTCACGATTTTGAACTAACAAATGGATATCCAAATTTCTGGGGTTGGGGTATGGAAGATACTGTTTTACAAAAACGTTGTGAATTAATTGGTCTTGCAATTGATAGAAGTCAATTTTATGCAATTGGTAGTTCAGAAGTATTGCATTTATTTGATGGTGTTTCACGAATAATAAACGGGAAAGATCCAATTAGAGCAACAAATGATAATGGTATTGATGGAATTAAAACTATTGGAAAATTAAATTATTCAATTGATGAACAATCTATTAATCCATTGGATAATATTTATACGGTAACAATTAATGGATTTTATGTTATCAATATTACTTCTTTTATAACAGGGGTTAGATTTGAAAATGATAAATATTATAAATATGATTTACGCGAACCACAAAAAAATATAATGCATCCTAATGAAAGAACAATGATTAATCAAAATGAATTAAATTCTTTAAATAATAATTGGTCTAATATACCATATTATCCATCTGCAGAAAAAAAACAGGAACTAGTAAATCAATATGGTTCACAAATGACAAACAATATTATAGAATACAATTTAAATAATTCAAATAATCCATTAGAACCGACTTTGCCTCCATCAATATCTATGACTATTAAAGAAAAACCACAACTAACAAATATTAATAATATCAATCATAATCAATTAAATGTGCACCAAACTTATTTAGAACAAATAAGATTATATAATGAATCATTAAGAGCAAAAAATTCTAATCAGCGAATTGTTCCAAATAATATTAATCCATATTCACCAGAATATGCGAAAATAATTGCAGCAAAACCAAGGGCAAGTGCATCTGTAAATATTAGATTAGGAGGAGTTTACTAAAAGTAGAAAAGGAGTTTACTAAAAGTAGAAAAGGAGTTTACTAAAAGTAGAAAAGGAGTTTACTAAAAGTAGAAGAAGATCTTTTGAGTTAAAATATAATAATTATTTTAAATATTATAATTATTATGCTAACTAACATTGAAGATATAAAAAATATATTTTATATAAATTTAGAACATCGAATTGACCGAAAAATACATGTTGAAAATCAACTAAATAGTCTAGGCCTTTTATCTTATCAAAGATTTAATGCAATTCAAATGTCAAATGGTGCAATCGGTTGTAGTATGAGTCATTTAAAATTGTTACAAGATGCTGTAACTAACAACATGGATCATATTTTAATTGTTGAAGATGATATTGAATTTTTAAATGTAGAATTATTTAAAACACAATTAAATAAATTTTTAGAATCTAAACAAAAATGGGATGTAATATTATTTGCCGGTAATAATATGCCTCCATATGAACCTATTTCAGATTATTGCATTAAAGTAAATCGTTGTCAAACAACAACTGCTTATTTGGTAAATGGTCATTATATTAAAATACTTATGAATAATGTAAAAATGGGATTAACCCATTTGATAAGTAAACCTGAACAACATTCTACATTTGCAATCGATAAATTTTGGTTTGTATTACAACAAAATGGTAATTGGTTTTTAATTACGCCATTAACTGTAATTCAAAAAGAAGATTATAGTGATATAGAAAAGAAAGTAACTAACTATAAAAATACAATGTTAGATCTAGATAAAAAAGAATTGTTTGATGCAATAAAATTATATAAAATGTATAATAAATTAAATTAATAATTTAAATACATTTTTATAAATTAATAAAATGATTTTTTCATTAAACAAACTAACAAATAATAATTCAACACGTTTATTAACAGTTGTTACGTGTTGGTATCATATAAAATCAAAATTTCCACCAACCAAATATGTTAGTTGGATAGAAAATTTATTATCAATTGTAGGCAATTTTAATTTAATTATTTATACTGATTTAAAATCTTTTGAATTAATTTCTAAGCTAGATGGGCTTAATAATCCACTAATAAAAATTATATTTTTAAATTTTGAACAGTTCATTACCTATCAATTTAAAGACAATTGGATTAAAAATCATAATGAGTCCGAATTGGATCTACACCAGCATATAGATTGGAAATTAAATATGTTATGGAATGAAAAAGTATTTTTTGTTCAAGATGCATACAAAAGAAAGTATTTTAATACATCATATTATGCATGGTGTGATATTGGATATTTTAGAAATGAAGTAAGTGATACTCCATTGCGATTTTTAAAAAATCAATGGCCGGATTATAATAAACTAACAAAAGAACCTTTTTCTATTCCTTACGTGCATTATGGGTGCATTCAAAATAATAATATTCAATTTGTTAATTTGAAGTCAAAAATCACTTCATTTTATAAATATAAAAATAACCTAGGCGTTGATTATTCTTTAGGACCAAATCCAGATTTAACTATAAACTGTTTTGCTGGAGGTTTCTTTTTAATACATAGACAATTAATTGATTTATATGCAAAAATTTATTTTAATAAATTGGCATATTATTTTGCAAATAATTATATTATTAAAGATGATCAAACAATTATAACCGACATTATTTTTACTAATTCAAATTTGTTTTATATTCACTATGAACTAACAAATAAATTTAATAATTGGTTTATGTTTCAACGATTATTAATATAATTGCTAAATTTATTTTTATTTTGTTAGTTTATATTTGAATCCAATCTGGCATAAATAATTGTATTGTATCTTTGTCGGCATTTTTTAGTCCAAACCATTCTTTTGGATAACAAACAATTTTAGAAACAGAATCATTTAAATATGCTCCCCACCAACTATAAGTGCTATTTGCAATAATATTATGTTTACATAAACTCATAACTAACAATTGTTCCCAATCTGTTAATGTATGATCAATACATATAAAATTAATATCAGTAAAATATTGTTTTAAATAATTAATTATTTGTTGAACATCATTATAATCAGATTCTTCGCAAAAGTATAAAACATTATTTAATTTGTTAGTTTGTTGTATATAATATAATGAGTTTTTATAGTATGTTTTGTCTAAAATTGGATGATATAATTGTAAATTCTTATAGTCTCCAATTCTAAAATGCATTGATATAGTATTCAAAAAATCATATTTATTTGAAAGAGTATTAAATAAAATATTTTTATAATGAGATAATTTAATTAAACGACAAATTTGAGATTTATGTAAATTAAAATATAATGGCGATTGATAGTATCCATCTAAAATATAATTAATATTTAGATTTGTTAGTTGTATAGGATTAAAAGAGAATGATTTTTCAGTTATAATTTTATATGTTTTTAAATTAACTTGTGTATAGTTCTTTAAAAAAAAACTTAAACCAGACAAAAAAGTATTCCAATAAGTATATCTAGTTGTAATACCATTGCGTAAAATTTCTGTATCTAGAAAGAAAAAAGGAATATTATATTTAATGGATAATGAAATTAAGGTAAAAATTTGAAATAATTGATTTCCTAATCCGCCTTTTAAATTACACGTAATCATATTAAATATTATTATAATAATATTTAATACTATATTTATTAATTTTATTTTATTTTATTTTATTTTATTTTATTTTATTTTATTTTATTTTATTTTATTTATTTTATGTTTTATTAATTAGTTTCTTCATTTTCAAGTGGTTTTAACATATACCAAGAATCATCTACATTACAATATCCAGTTAAATTTCCCATAAATGCTGTTAATATATAAATTTTATTATTTAATGATTTATAAAATGCATATGTATTCATTCCTAATGCATTATCTGCAAATTGTAAATAAGTGGTAGCTGGTGCATCTGGTTCATTTATTTTAGCCCACGATTCAATAGTGCTTTCTCTATCGTATTCTGAAATGGAGGGATATTGCTCATATGGTTTACAACTCGCGATAAATTTTTCGGCAATTTCGACATAAGTTTTACTTAGTGTATTATACATATTTAAATTAATTACAATTCTAAGTAATAATATATTTTATTTCAATTTTTTCTTTAAAATGGATTTATCATATATTATTACTAAAAATCTTCTGTTAATTCAAATGCAGAATTACTGTTTGATTTATTGGTAAGAGCATATGAATCATTTCGTTTTTCAAAAAAGTTAGTTTTTGTCTCAAGACTAATTAATTCCATAAATGAAAAAGGATTAGTAGCATTATAGATCTTATTATATCCTAATTGTAAACATAATCTGTCAGCAACATATTGTATATATTGGGTCATTAATTGACTATTCATACCAATTAATCTACACGGTAATGCATCGCAAATAAATTCAGTTTCAATTTCAACTGCTTCTTTAACTAATTGATGAAATTGACTTTCTGGCATTTGAATATTTAATTTAGAATATAATAAGATAGCAAATTCACAATGTAATGCTTCATCACGTGAAATCAATTCGTTTGAAAATGTGAGACCGGGCATTAAACCGCGTTTTTTAAGCCAAAATATACTGCAAAATGCTCCACTAAAAAAGATACCTTCAACACAAGCAAATGCAACTAAACGTGTAGCAAAACTACTTTTCTTATCATGAATCCATTTTTGCGCCCAATCTGCTTTCTTTTTGATGCACGGATATGTAGCTATAGCATTTAAAAACTTATGTTTGTCTTCTTTATTCTTTATATAGGTTTCAATTAATAGACTATATGTATGACTATGAATATTTTCCATGGCAATTTGAAATCCATAGAACGCACGGGCTTCAGACACTTGCACTTCATTCATAAATCTCGACGCCAAATTTTCTAACACAATACCGTCAGAAGCGGCAAAAAATGCTAAAATCATAGAAATAAAATATTGTTCGTCTTGTTCTAATTTATTCCAATCAGTTAAATCCTTACTTAAATCAATCTCCTCTGGACGCCAAAAACAATCCACTTGTTTTTGATACATTTGCCAGATGTCATTATGCTCTATAGGAAACATAACAAAACGACTATCATTTGATGTTAATAAGGGTTCTACTGCCATTCCTAAATAATATATAGAGAAGATTTTAAATTTTTTATTTAAATATATTAATTTTATTAAAATTATTATAAAATAAGTATATAATAAATGGAAATAGCCAAACGCGATATACATATATTTAAGATCGAAGATGCAATAAAATATAAAAGAGATTTGTTAGTTTCAAAGAAGAAAGATTTAGAAAAAAAGTCAGAAATAAATGAATACTTATCAAATGTTAAAAATGATTATGGTAAATATTATAATTATATTTTAAATGAAAAACAACAACAATATAATTCAATGTTATTATTAAAGGATTATTTGGCAGATATAATGGCAACAGAACAGTTAGTTGATAATCAATTAAGAACTGCAAAACATGATCAAAAAGATATTCTATCAGAAATAGATAAATTAAAACAAGAAATAGATGAATTAATAAAATAAATGTTTTATTATGTAATTATATAAATGGCTGCACCAAATAATAATATATTTCAAGGTCCATTTGCCGCTTTTGGAGAAACCATTACGGGTCTAAGAGATAAAATAAATCAGATTCAAGCCCAACGTGTAATGAATAAAGATGCTATTAAAAATAGTTTGGCAGCATTGTCTCGAAATATTGATGAATTAGTAAATCAAACTAACAATAAATTAAGACCATTGGCTGCACGTAATGCTGAATTAACACAACAAGTTCAAACTCAACAGCAGCAATTAACTAATCTTCAACAGCAATCAGCAAATCTTCAACAGCAAATTAATGGTCTTCAAGGACAAATACAACAGTTAACACAAGAACGTCAGCAACTTCAGCAAAATTTAGAGGCTGCTACCCAACAAGCACAGCAAGTGCCTCAATTGCAACAACAAGTTCAAGAATTAAATAATTCAATACAACAAAAAGATCAACAAATACAACAAGCGACTCAAGAAATGAATAATATTACTGGTAGAATTGGCGAAGTTAATACTGCATTGGCAGGTGAAATAGAAAAGTTAAATGAATTAATTGGAAATAGAACAAATGAAGAAATAGTTAATATTATTGGAGAATTACAAAATAAACTAACAAATATTATAAATACATTTAATCAAACTAACATTTCAGGAGGAAGACGAAGAAAAACAAGACGTAATAAACGTAAATCACATAAAGGAGGCTATACTTATCCAACTAACAAAGAATTAGAAAAAAGTAGTATAATTGTATCTAAATCTAGCGCTTCAAATAAATCAACTAAAACAAGTAAAAGAACTACTACAGTAACGGCAACAGCAAGTGGAGTAAGAAGTAGAGTTAGTGAATCTAGTAAGAAGTCTGTTTCCAGAAAATCTAAAAAATAATTTAATGAACTAACAAAACAATTTAAATACATAAATATAATTATAATTATGTTTTATCACGTAATTATAATTGGAGCATTAATGTTAACATTAATTGAGAAAGATAAATTTGTTAGTTTAGCAAAGAAAACACGTGGAGAAAGTAGAAGAAATTATTATAAAAAAGTTTATAATAAATATATTTTAGATAATATGAAGAATATGCAATTAATACCTTATTATGAAAATAAATTTATTGAATTTACGGATAATATAAATAATGATGCAAATAATGATACATTAATTAAAGAACCATTTATAAGAATAGTAAATACAGAATCTACAACATATAAACTAACATATTTTAATTTATTAGAAATTACATCTGTTTTATTGTATGTAACATTTATTTAATAAATTTGTTAGTTAATATAATATATTTATGGTAAATTTATTTTATATTAATAGTATATAATGAATTTAATGAAAGAAGCATCTAAGTTGTTAACTAACAAATATTTTTTATATTTTATTGTATTTTTATCTGTTATGAATGTTTTTGGATATTTAGCAACAGGAAAATATAATGCAGTCATATTTTTTGCTTTAATAGGTTTATTAACTTATCAATTTAGTAAAAATATGGTTGTTATTTTGTTAGTTGCATTAGTTTCAACCAGTTTTTTATTAAGCACTAGATTAATTAGAGAAGGAATGGAATCAGGTAATGGAATGGCTTCTGCAGTTGAAAAGGCAGGAGATATTGATCCTCAAATTAAAGCAGCAACTAAAGCATTAAATGATACTAAAGATGTTGAAAAGGCAAAACAACAATTAAAGCAACCAGAATCAGCAAATAAGGAAGGTCCAACAAAGCCTAAAGATCCAAATAATCCAGAATTAAACGCATCAGATGAAGAAGGACCTCAAGGAGCTGGCACCACAAATGGTAAAAAATCTAAAACATCTTCTGCATCTGGTCCTCGTCTTGATTATGCAGCTACATTAGAAGAATCTTACAAAAATTTAGATAATATTTTAGGAGGTGATTCAATTCAAAAGTTAACGTCTGATACCCAAAAACTAATGGCTCAACAACAATCATTATTCAATACAATGAATAAAATGGTTCCTGTTTTAGAAGGTGCACAAAATATGTTAAAAGGTTTTGATATGAATAGTTTAACTAAATCATTACAACAAGTAGGTAATTTGGGTAATATTAAAATGCCACAAATGCCTAAATAAATATATTTATGGTAAAAATAACTTAAAGACAAATAATTATAATAAAATAGAATACAATGAGTAACCAAGAAGAACAAAAAGAAAAGATTACTATTACAAGAGCACTTGCAGAATTGAAATTACTTGATTCAAGAATTGATAAGTTAATTGATGAGACAAAGTTTGCTGTTTGCGTAACAAAGAAGACCAACTATAATATTAATAAAAATGATTTTTCATCAAATGTTTTAAGTAAGCATCAATCATTAATGGATTTAATTAGACGCAGAGAAAATATTAAGGCTGCAATTATTAGAAGCAATGTAGCTACTGTTGTAAAAATTGGAACTAAATCAATGACCGTTGCAAATGCAATTGAAATGAAAGTTACAATGAAATATATGGAAAATTTATTAAGCACTTTAAGACGTCAAAGACAGCAAGTTACAAACGAATGTGAATCACATAAGTCAAGAGTTAAGCAAGCAATTGATGCCAACATTACTCAAATGTGTAGTCGAGATGTAAAACCAGATCCTTCAACTATTCAAGATATTACGGATATGATGTGGAAGAATGATCCAGTTGAAATTTATGATCCTATTGGTTTAGATAAGACAATTGATGTATTAGAAGAAGAGATTGAAGAATTTAAGTTAAATGTTGATTTTGTGTTATCAGAAAGTAATTCATTGACTACTATTGAGATTTAAATATAAGTAGTATTTTATATAAGTGTTTTTAATTTAGTCCCTTATTAAATGAAACGAAGAATTTGTTATTGCTGGATCGGGTTCTGCCAAAAGAATAATTAACCCTCATAAATCAAAATGTTGTTGATTTATACCTAAAGTATAAAAGGTATCTGGTGCCATTAAAGGCACAGATACAACCTTTAAAGTTTAAAGATAAAATTTTATAGTTTAAAGATAAAAATTTAAAGATTAAGCGCGTTAAAGTTTAGGGCAATAAAGTTTAAAGATTGATAAAATCCACGAATTAGGTTAGCAGTTTAACTGCTGGGTCATAACTTGCCTCTTTGTACCTCGTGGCTGTTTAGTAAGGGACATACCATCACAAAACGATGATGATATATCCATTAAATATTATATTATTTAGCATTAAATAATTTAACAAAATAATATAATTAGATATTATAATGAAAAAGTGTCCTCCAGGAGTTTTTTGTATGAGAAATATATCAATTGCTTTTTTTGCAATACTATTTTTGTTAGTTGGATTCCTTATTTATTCTAATTTGAAACAAAATAGTAGAAGTAGCGATAATATAAATATTAGTATAAATGATACACAACAGCCATCAGGACCAAGCGGATTTTTAGGTTGGTTGCCATCTTATCCTTATAATAACTTTTATAATAGTTTTATTGCTACTCCTGGTTACGATATATTAGGAGATCCATATACTCCACCATTAAGAGATGAACGCTATTTTGTTCCTGCTACAATCAATAAAGTTCCAATAAATGTATCAACAAATATAGGAGCAGTAGACACAAATTATAGACAAATAGGAATTATGACACCATTAAATGGGGATTCAAAAGATAATATTTTGCCTTTAATGGGACGTCCATTATATACAAATCGTGATAAATGGCAATACTATACAATATCAAATCAACATAATAACGTTAAATTACCAATATCATTTCAAGGCAAAAGTGGTTTAAGTGATTATGGAGTTAACCAAATAAATTCAGGAGATTCAGTTTATGTTGAAGGATATAATGAGCCATTTGCAATAACAGTATATGAAAATGATACAATTAAATATTTACCATATGTTTAATTAAGACCATATTTTTAACGTATTATTTTTTAAATTAAAATACTTTTTATTTCTAAATGTGTTAGTATGATTTAAAAGTTTAATCCCCTTTTTAGAAAATTTTTTGCGAGTTTGTTTACCAGTTGAATTTAATTGTTTGATTAATCTAAATTTTGTTAGTTTCATAATAAATATTTAGAAAAGGATTTAATGATTTGAATGAATTTATATTATTTATATTTAATATAAATAATATATAAATGAGTTGTCCGAATGCTACAGCACCTATAGATATTGATTTAGCCAATATTGCAGGAAATTGTGACTTAAAATGCGACTATAAATTTAGTTATACTTCTAGTTCATGTGTTGCAACTAATCGAGGAAATTATATTGCCTTATCCTACGATAATCAAACTAACAGTCCCGTCTTATATAATTCAACTGCTTACAATGTTCAAGAATTACGTTTATATATGCCATCACTTCATTCTTATTCTGGTTCTAAAACTGATGCGGAATTGATAGTTGTTCATAATTCATCCAGCGGATCTAAACCTTTGTTAGTTTGTATACCAGTAAAGACTTCCAATTCTAATAGTATTAGTGCGAGCATCTTTAAAAGTGTTATTCAAAGTGTATCTTCTGCTGCTCCATCTGATGGAGAATCAACTGAAGTAAACCTAAATAATTATAATTTAAATAATATTATACCAAAAAAACCATATTTTTCATATACTGCTTCTGAACCATATCAACCTTGTCAAACAATAGTAGATTATGTTGTATTTGATCCTTATACCGCTTCATTAGATATTGGTGCCGACAGTTTGGCTACATTACAAAAAGTTATAAAGCCAAATAGTTATGATGTTAAGACAGGTGGTAAACTATTTTTTAACAAAAAGGGAGCCGTATTGGGCACCGGTAGCACAGACGATATTTACATCGACTGTCAGCCAGTTGGATCTTCAGATGAAGAAGAGTTAGTTGTTAGTGGTTCAGATAGTTATTATTCAACAATGTCTGCAGATGATATATTAAAAAGTCCATATTTTCAATTAATAATTGGAGCAATCGTTTTCTTTTTAATAATTTATATTTTACAAATAATATTTTCAGCAATTAGAGGACAAAAAGGTGGCGCATCTATACCCAGTTTACCCAATTTTACTAATAAAATAGTCTAATTATATTATATATAATATGGCAGATATATCTATATTTAGTAATAAAATTAATGAAAATAATATTAATTATTATATTATTCCATCAGGATATCCATTATTTAAAGCGACTAAAAATTTAATTAATGGTGCACCTTTAACTTTAGAACCACATAGATTATATTTTTTTGGATTAAAAGACTTAAATCCAGAATACATTGAAAGTTATGAATCTAAATATGGAATTATATTTGAATTCATTACAACTCAAGAATATAGAGTAATTGCTTTAGATGATAAACTAACACAAACAACTTTATATAATTCTGCTCCAGAAAATATACGCACAATTTTAGAAAATAATTATGGTTATAAAAATGGTTATCGTAATTCTGTTTCAGATGCTGATCGAGAAATTTCTGAATATATTTGTAATTTAGGTTATGACGGATATGCAATACATGGAATGAAAACGGATGCAATTGGTGGCATATTTCATGACGAAATTATGTTATGTGATTCTTCTAATATTCAATATGTTAAGCAAGTAACAGAAAAAAATAAAGTTTCTGATATATTACAAAGCGGAAAATTAGATCAAATGTCTAAAGATCTAAAAGCGTCACGTAAAAAGAAACCTCTTGCACAATTGTCTAGTCCAGAGCATGTTCCTAGACTTAGATTTACTGCTGATGATGAAAATATTAATCCAAATGAAAATGCAAATAATATTAAAGGAAAATCTTTATTTGATGATTTTGGTGGATCTAAAAGAAGACGAACTAACAAAAAAAGAAAAACAAATAAAAGAAGAACTAAAACTAATAAAAGACAACGAACTAATAAAAGACAACGAACTAATAAAAGACGACGAACTAATAAAAGAAAAAATACTAATAAAAAATTATAAAAATAGTAATATATAAATTAATTTGTTAGTTTATATATTATTTTAAAGGGTGCTAAGTTGTGCTGCATCGTGTGTATTTTCTAAAGCAGGTCTATAAGGTGCCTTTACATAACTTGAATTAAATTTTTGTGTTGTCATATTTTTAACAACTTCTTGTTCTAAAGTATACGGAAATTGATGTGCAGCAGTAAATGGAGTCCATTTTTGTTCTTCAGTTGGAGCATATTGTTCTAAAGCAGCCATACCTGTTCTTATTGAAGAACCCTTAATTATTTGATATGCAACTAACAAACCTAAAACTCCTAAAATAGGATTTGCATATGCAAATAGCATTAATGCAATTACAACAACAGTAATTTTACCAATACTTGTATCAATAAGAGAAGCAAGACTATATGGCATTTGTAAACCTAAAACCAAGTAAAGAATAAATAATGATGCTAATACTGCTTCAGGCATATTTTTCTTTTCTGTTAAGTCACTAAAGTAATTCATCTATATCATAATTATAGATTTTATTTTATGTTTTAAAGACAAAATATATTTTAAACACATTTAAATACAATATTACATATGATATAAGTATGAATAAAAAAGATAATAACAAACAAGAAAGTAATCAAATAATAATGCCTTTAAATTTAAACACATATTTAGGACAAAAAGGCTACACTATCTCAAAATCTGAATTATCTATCGATAAACAATTATTTGTTAAGGAACAATTAATGGTTAAACCTTATATGCCCGGCTCACCGGTTCAAGTTCAAAAATCTTTTCCAGCATACAGAGAATCCAACAATAAATTATATATACCACGCTATTTTGGTGAAGAATTATTTGGCCCAGCAAAACAAGTTAAAATTCCCGATGGAATTAATACTAATCTTCAATTTAATGGTCAATTACGCGATTATCAAGCTCCAGTTGTTCAAAAATTTATTGATTATGTAACTACAAATCCGTTAGGAACCGCAGGAGGTTTATTGGAATTATATTGTGCATGGGGTAAAACTTCTGCTTCATTATATATTTGTTGTCAATTAAAAAAGAAAACGCTTGTAATTGTGCATAAGGAATTTTTAATGAATCAATGGATTGAACGCATTCAACAATTTATTCCAAATGCTAGAATTGGAAAAATACAAGGTCAAACAATTGATATTGAAGATAAAGATATTGTATTATGTATGCTTCAAAGTCTTGTGCTAAAAGATTATCCATCTAATACATTCGATAGTTTTGGATTTACAATTATTGATGAAGTGCATCATATATCAAGTGAAACATTTTCAAATGCATTATTTAAAATTGTAACAAAATATATGTTAGGTTTATCAGCAACAATGGATAGAAAAGATGGAACTACAAGTGTATTTAAAATGTTTTTGGGAGAAGTAGTACATAAAGCAGAAAGAAAATGTGAAATAAATGTGGAGGTAAGAGCAGTAACATATAAAACAAAAGACGAAGAATTTAATGAGACAATATTGGATTTTCGCGGAAAGCCGCAAATAAGTTCAATGATAAGTAAATTATGTGCGTATAATAGAAGAACAGAATTTATAATTAAGTTGTTAACTGATTTTATTCTAGAAGATAATGTTTCTGAACTAACATATAAAACAAATAAAGAAATAATGGATAAAGCAAATCCTGCGTGTGAAATGTGTAATAATAATACAAATTATTTAATGAAAACAACTTGTTGTAATACAGTAAAATATTGTTTATCTTGTTTGCAAAGTATACAAAATGCAAAGAAGACAGGAAAAGAAAGACCAAAATGTTTACACTGTAAAAAAGTTTTAAAATATGAACAAAATTATATTCAAAATTCACACGTAAAACCATTAGAAAAGTGTCAAACAATTGTATTAGCACATAATATAAATGTATTAGATTATATATACACAAAATTTGTATGTAAAAATTTGGCATCAGTTGGTTATTATATTGGTGGAATGAAAGAAGTAGAATTAAAGGCAAGTGAATCGAAACAAGTAATATTAGCTACATACAGTATGGCAGCAGAAGCACTAGATATTCCGTCATTAAATGCTGAGTTCCTAATAACACCAAAAACAGATGTAGTGCAAACGATTGGTCGTGTATTAAGAGCAAAGCATAAATATTCTGATCCAGTAATATATGATATAGTAGATTCACACGATACATTTCAAAATCAATGGGCAAAGAGAAAAAGTTATTATAAAAAGAATGGTTATAAAATAATAGGAACTAACAGTGATTTTTATAATATAGATTTAAGCACGTGGAAAACGATATATGCTGGGAGTTTAGAACAGAAGTCACCAAAAATATGTAATGAAATAAACACAAATATTAATAAAAGTAAATTCGTAAAGAAAACGAGTTCAAGAAGTTCAACGGATCGTAGTATCACAAGTGATACAGAAAGTGAAATAGATGACAATGAAGAGGAAGAAAAAGAGAAACCAGTTGGCAAATGTTTATTAAAATTTAAAAAATAATTAATTATTTGAATTCAGATATAGTTATTTTTTTAGACAAATTAGAAACAATTTTATTGAAATTTTTGTTAGTTTCTTCTTTAGTTAAGCCACACATTGAATTTGAAACAATATTTAAATACATATCATTTTTTCTTGAATCCGCATCTGTGCAACCTGGATTGGCCTTTTTCCATTCAACAATGTTTTGAATATTTTTATATGCAATATCTTTAATTGCTTTCAATAAAATTGGTTTATCGTCAGATTCTTTAGACCATATATTATCATTTTTAATATAAGTTACTTCACGTTTAGTATCAGAGCAATGTATTGGTCTTTTAGTGATTTCTATTTTGTTTAATTTATTTATTATAATATTGCTAATGCCTTCTGCATATCCAACACGGCCGACATTTTCAAGATCTTCTAATGTAGGTTGAATGGAATTAACAAAATCATTGATGTTCATTGCATTTTTGCATGTTTCATTTAAGAATACATTAAGATTGAATTTATTATGGCTATTTGTATTTGAATTATTGATAGTTCCATTATTAATCGAAGTGGTTATATTTTGATTTTTAGATAATTCAAGTATTTGATGCGTTTGTTCTTTAATAAGTTCTTTAAATTCTTCGTGTTGAGTAATTAATAACATATTTTGCTTTATTAATTCTTTAATAAAATCTTTATCCGGAGATGAGTTATCGTTTCCTACTATATTGCATTTTTTTCGATGTCGCCATAGTCCTGAATAATCTTTGTATTCTTTTTGACACGATATACAGACATAATTTTGGTTGCATATTTTTGCAGAATTTTCATTGCCAATCATTGATTTTTGATGTTTTGCTGACAATAAATGTGTATCATAACTACTTTTACGTGATGTATTATAGTTGCAAATTTCACAAAAATATTTGTTGCAGAATTTTGCAGAATTTTCATTGCCAAACATTGCTAAAATATGCACATATTTTAAAAATGTCCAAAAAAACGAATGAAAATTTATGCTCACAAAAAAATAATTTACAAATATTTTTCTTACGTTGTCAGTCACAAAGTGACTTTTTTCAGGAAAATGTTTCGGATTTTTGAAAATGGACATTTTTAAAAATGTCCAAAATTGAAAACCTAAAAAAAGTTTTGAAAAAAAGTTGTTACTGAAAACCCAGCCAGAAAATACATATAAATTTGTTACCATAATTAGTAACAAAAATATTTTATTATTTAAAATAATATTTTTCAGTGTTGGCTTTAAATTAGTTTCATATATATTTAAAAAACTAATTTAAAGAAATATTTTGATTTAAAGAATATTCCGAGAAAATTCTTAATGTAATAGTTCACCTAAAGCCTTTTTAGCATTATCTAAATATGTCTTGGTATTATACGAATACCATATATGATCACATATTAAATCTTCTTCTGAATTTGCCAATAATTTTTTAATCAATTCCTTTAACTTTCTACCTCTATATTGTTTTAGCCCATGTAAATAAGATAAATCCGTTGATTTACATAATGCTAAACCACAAAACAATTCTGTTTGACAATTGCATAAATCAAGAACGCTAAAACTACTACAATTTTCTGCCCAAGTTCTATCTAAATCAACTATTAATGTATTTGTTACATCGCTTAAAACTGTTAGTATATTATCCGCATTTGGCTCTGTCATAATATATTAGCAATTATCCATTTGTCTTTAAATAATATTTAAATATTTTTAACCTAAATATTATTATTTTATTTACTTGTTTATTTAGTACCAACCTTTACTTGCTGTGCCCATACCAGCACCTGAATTACCATAAGAATTTAATGCATTATGATTTAAATTATCAATTGCATTATTAGTTACGCTAGCAATTGGAGGAGGATTTGCTAAACCAACAGCAGATGGATTCAATGGACCACCTAAAGCATATGAATTACTTACTGGCATATTATTTTGATATTGAGCCCAACCACCTCGTTGTCTTCTAATTCCACTACGCATTGAATAATGATGACGTCTTCTTGAATAACGATTATGACGTTTATGAGTGCGACGAGATCGACGACCCATAAATTTAGAACGAATACGAGAACGTAAATGATTTCTTCTGGTTCTTGACATCTTATATTTTCTTGATATTTTATTTATTCGTTTTCTATTTATTTTACCACCTTTTTGTGAAGCAGGTATATATGCCGCTGCGGCTTGAACATTGGATGCAGGTTCCGGAAGAGTATGGGGACCTGATGGAATTTGATTACTGCTAAAATTTGCGGGATCATGAGAATTACTAGGATTTACATAACCTTGATTTAAATTACCAAATAATGGACCATTATTTCCTATACTTTTGAACATATATATTATCATTATATTTCTTTTTTTCTGCAAAATTTTTAGAGTCATTATATTTTTTATTAAATTTATTATTATTATTCTGTTTTGTCATTTCATTTGCCTTTAATTTATTTATGTCATTTATAGTTACAACTCTTTCTTTATTATCAAGTCGTTTTTTTGGAACCCATTTTTTAAATCTACAATTATATTCACATAACATCTTAATTGATTTATTTAAATCAACATATTTATCTTCTTTTTCATTTTCAAATTCCATTTCATCATCCGATTCTTCTAATAAATCTAAACATCCATTTTCTTTTATATTTCTAAATAATGTATTCATAAACACACTCGTTTTATAATCAGGTATTGATGCAACATCAAAATATTCATAATCATTTGTTTTTGGATTATATGCATACAAATTATATATATCTTGATTTAATTCAGCTTTTACTTTAAATATAGTTGGTTCATAACCCACATTTGATTTATCTAACCCAGGTTTATAGTATGTCATTAATAATGTTTTAGATTCAGATTCCAGCATACGACATTTAATATTTTTAACTTTATACGGTAATCCTTCACATTCTAATAATAATTTATTTATATTTGTTTCCATAAATGGTAAACCTAGTATCCATGTTTTCTTGTTTAATGGATATTGACTAATATCATTAGTTAACATTGTTCTAATAATTTCAAGTTTATTTACATATAATTCTTTACTAATATTCTTACCTTTATAATTATATATATTATCAATACAAAAACAATTATTTGATTTATATTTAAAAGTATACCCATATAAAATAGTGCCATATGCTAATTCATCTTTAAAACTACATTGAATTGGTTTAATATTAGACTCATTATTTACATCAATTAAAAAACAAACATTTTGAGTCATATAAGAAGTAAACCACAAATAAAAAGGTGTAGAATCCGGTATGGCAAAATAAATGTCAGAATTATGAACTTTTTTATGCGTAGGTAACTCATAAGAAAGTTCTAATTTAGGAAATGTATTTAAAGCATTATGGTAATCTATATTCATTAATATTATTATAAATATATACTAATTTATCTTTAATATAATTTAATAAATATTAAATTAGATATATGGCATAACATCATTTCCATTTGAATTTAATTGTTGTTTTAAGAATGTCTTAAGTTCATTTTTCATTGAACTAGACGAATCACTTATTGCGGATGGTAATGAATCAATTGATGTATATGAATTTTGATTTATATCATGTGAAATAGTATTAAAAATATTTTGATATTTTTGGCTTGGTGAATTTACTAAATCTCTAATTTTAGGAACAGTTAAAGTATTTTTAAAAAAAGAAATAAGATAATGCACAACAAATATAAAAATAATTGATATTAATGACATTTGTATAATCCAAAGTAACATATTATACTAAAATATTAGTTTAATAGAGATAAAAACATATTTAATTCTTCTTTAAAAAATATATTATCTAAATCAAATTTTTCTCCATTATATTCTAAATATAAATCAATTGGTTTTTTGTCATTTGGTTGATCTAAATATTTTATAACTAGTTTTAATGATGCTTTTGATCCAGTAAAATAACTGTATTCGGTTATTTTATTACAAATATATTCAGTAGGCAATTGAGATAATACAAGTAGTTTTTTTATGTTAGTTGAATCAATTAATAAATTTATTCCATTATAATTTTCAATAATCTCATATTTTTCGTCAAATGTTGGTTCAATTCGCCAACAATTTGTATCATTCACAATATATTGACCGTCATCAATTGAATATAATTCATTATATTTTTTAATAGTAGTTTGCAAGTTAGTTTTATTTATAAAATTATTTGGTAATTTATTGATTAAATAGATTTTCATTTTGAATATATAGTATATTAAATAAACTATTTAAACCCATTTTATATAAACATTTTATATGAAAAACGTTAGTTTAATAATTGTTGAAAAAAGCGGCACACTTAAATCTTTAACTGTTAAAGACTTTAAAGAAGAAGAATTATATAAAAAATGTAGTTTTAAAAAAGCTGAAGGATTTGATATACAGAGCACATGGAATATAAAAGTAAACGGACAAAAATATTCTATTTTATTATATGCTAAAAGTGAAGGTAAAGCTGGAACAGAAAATAAATATGAATTTCCACCTCCAGTTGATAATAAATTATTTTTTGGAGCATGTATTCTAGTTGGTTATTTAAGGGATGATAGTGGAGAAAAAACAATATTTAATTTAACAATACCAATATGGGATTCAATATATGAAAAATTATTTGGTGGATTTCAAGATTTAAATAGTAAAGAATTAATAGAAGAAGATGAAGAAGAGGAAGATGAATTAGATACAGTTCCAAAAAATAAGTTATCTAAAGCAGGTTATTTAAAAGATGGTTTTGTAGTTGATGATAATAATGATGAAGAAGATATTGGCAGTGATATAGAAACAGAATCAAATGAAGATGTTGAAACAGATATGGATACAGATACGAACTCAAATCAACAGTTAGAAGAAGATATGTATTTAGATGATATTGGATCAGAATTAAGTGAAGAGTCTTATGAATATAGCGATGATGAAAATTAATACGTATTTAAATATAAAAACAAAAAAATAAAAAATAAAATAATAATAAAAAAAATTGAATATGATTTAAATATAATAGTTTATATTATATTTAATAGTCAATGCCAATAAGAGAAGTTAAAAATCCCGATAGTTTTAGAACTAATGTAAAAAATAAATTAGTTTCTTTCTTTGATGTAGAAAAAGATGCATTAAATTTGGAAAAAGGAATATATAATTGGACAGTAAAGGAAGCAACTTCAAAGAAAGTTGTAAAGAAATGGGATAATCCATATTTTGTGCAAATATATTTTGATCATTTGCGAAGTGTATATAATAATTTAAAAAATGATAAATTAATAAATATGGTAAAAAATGGAGACATAAAATCACATCAAATAGCATTTATGACTCATCAAGAAATGTGTCCAGAAAAATGGGAAGAACTAATTAAAGCAAAGAGTATTCGAGATAAAAATAAATTTGAACAAAACTTTGAAGCAGCAACAGATACATTTACATGCAGAAAATGTAGATCAAAGAAATGCACATATTATCAGATGCAAACACGCTCTGCAGATGAACCAATGACGATTTATGTAACATGTTTAGAGTGTTTTACAAGATGGAAGACATGTTAATTATAAACCAAATGTTAAAATATTAGTATATAAATCATTAATATTAAATAAATTGATATCTTTATTTTTGTTTTTGTTTTCTATAGTTTTTATTTGAACTAATAATTCTAACATTTTTTTTACAGAAGATATAGAAAATTCTATTACATCTTCAGTTGCCGACTTTAAATTTACCTTAAAATCTCTATAATTTACACTATTAATATCTTCATTGCATAATAAAACACTATATTTTTGTGCATCAATAAATCTATCATTTATAAATTGTTGTATTTCATTAATGTCAGAATAAACTTTATTTTTTAAATTTACAATATCAATATGTTTTTTATTATCTCCTTCAAAATTGAAATTATCAATAAATTCAAACGTTTTATTTACTAAAGATTGTAATGATATATTTGTTTTATCTGCACTGCTTAATTCTTGTTCAACATTATTTAATATTTCAAAATTAAAAGATTTATTATTCATAAATAAATTTAATTCAGTCATTAAAATTGAGACAGATTCTGAAGTTATTTTCATAAAAAATATTATATTGTCAATATCTTCATTCGTTAAATATTTTGTATTAGTAATTAAATTATTAATGTCATTATTTAACGCTTGAATCGTTAAATTTATGTTATTAATAGATTTATTTTTTAAATACCATCTTTGTTTATTAAATATATTTAAATCTAATATTATAGACATTAAACTAACTATTATATTTATTATTATATTATTGTTTTCTAAATGTATATTTATTAATCGTTTAATTAATATATCAAATATTTTATTGCAATGAATATTACAAATTTTTAAATGTAAATCAATAATTTGATTTAAATTTGTTTCTGATTCATATTGTTCAAATGAACAATAATCCCTATTTTTATTGTAACTAACAATAGTATTATTATTAGTTATTATATTATCTTCTTTTGTATCGCTATTAATAATATTTTTATTTAAATAATTAATTATTTTTTTACTTAAGTAATTATCTAATTTATATTTTAAGTTATTTTTTAAGATTTGTTTAAAATTATTTTTTAAAGTCATTTTAATATATTAATATATTAAAAATGTTGTATAATATCATTTATTTTATTATTAATATCAATTGATGAAGTAATTATTTTGCTAAATAATTTATCAGATAATGAATTAGATAATTTATAATTTTTTATCGTTTTTATTAAAGTATTTAAATTAATATTTATTTCATATAATAGATTAGACACATTATTAATTAAATCTTCATTATTTTCTTCATTTGAATCTATTGCTATTTGACATATATCAATTATCATTAAACATAATTCATCTATTTCAATCATATGAGTTAAAGTTAACTTATATATTTGAATATTTATATCTAATTGATTTAATTGATTTATTATTTCTTTTATTATTGGATTTAATAAATTTAATTTATATATAATATCAACAAGATTATATACAGATGATATTCCTATAACATAATTTATAGTAGTGGAACCTAGTTGATTCTCATTATATAAACTAGTTTCGTCATAAATACAATTTTTATTATTAATTGTATCATTATTAATTGTATCATTATTAATTGTATCATTATTAATTGTATCATTATTAATTGTATCATTATTAATTGTATCATTATTAATTGTATCATTATTAATTGT
>JACCDO011599272.1_pt1 | contig 44088 bp, 45 predicted proteins | sample 7446101 | NCBI WGS metagenome assembly JACCDO01 (sample SAMN15323440, study PRJNA562643) | freshwater metagenome | isolation source: river surface water | place: USA:Blue River Watershed | collected 2017-08-16 | reverse complement strand
TAAGTTCTCCCCAGAGAATTTTTTTTCAAAATTAATACCTTCTGGTAGAAAACTTTCTGAAGCATTTAATTTAGCATCTCCAGTTTGAAATGCTTTTGCAAATAAAAGCAAATCAAACCCTATTTGCAGGGAAATAGAAATCAGCTCATCGTCAGATAAAAAGAAGAAATTTTTGAACCAAAAATCAGAGGTGAATGCTTGAAAAATTTCTGATAGCTTAAAAAATTGATCCCTGTCTTGATGACAAATATAAGTCGCCGTCAATAAAACTCTTAAAAGGTCTAGAGAATCAGATAATCCTCTATGCTCCTCTTTATCAGCAATTCCATAGTAGTTTAAAATAAATTCTAAATTAAGCACTGACAATTGAGGGTTCAATAGTGCGAGATAAAAAATAGAATCATGATAACTCTCTCGCTCTTCGGTGTTTTTAAGCTTATCAAAAGAACTTTTTAAAAAACTTTCCTCAAACTTTGCATTATGAGCAATGATGAAATGGGACTCGAGATCAAATAATTCAATTTCAACCTCTGAGTAAACCGGAGCCTTTTTAAGCTGTTCATTTGTTATGCCAGTAAGCTTAGAAATATAGGCAGATACTTCAAAATTCGGTCGGACTAAGCTGGTATATTTTTTTATTAGATTAATACCATCGAATTGCAAGTACCCCAAATCAATGACCTGGTCTTCACCTGGAGAGATACCTGTTGTTTCAATATCAAGAACGGCCCACTTTCCTAGACTCATCTTTCAACCTTGTGCGAAGTGACAATAATCCTACTTAACATAAATTAATAGGCAGACTTTAGTCAAACATGCTAATTTGTATTACTAAAAAAATTGAGGGAATATGGAAACAATCATAATGCAGATTCAATCTCTCTGCATTGTCTTACTCATTATTCTAGGAATTCGATTCAAACGTGAAACAAAGAAACACATTAAAATCATGCTCTTTGCTATTACCTGGGATATCTTGCTTATTTTGCAGATTGAACTTAGTCGTTCTGCCATTTTAAAGGCCAGCAAAGCGGCTTCAAATCCCATGATGCTCAATATCCATGTCTCGATTGCTATTTTAACCGTAGTTTTTTACTTACTAATGGGAATCACAGGTAGGAAAATACTAAAAGGTCAATTAGAGATGAAAACTAAACATAAATTTTTAGGTTATAGTACTCTCGCCCTCAGAATTCTGACATTTGTAACTAGTTTTTGGGCGGTCACACCAAAGGTTTAAAATGACTAGCGAATTTGAATTTGTTGAAAAAACTATTAAGCAAGGTATACCTGACGCAAAAGTTTTAGTCGAAGATATGACTGGAACAAAGGATCATCTCATGATTACTGTTATTAGTGATGTTTTCAAAGGTAAACTTCTTCTTGAGCAGCACCAAATGATTATGTCTCTTTTAAAAACGGAACTTGAGAGTAGAATTCATGCTGTAAAATTAACAACTATGACATTTGAAAAATTTAATCAAACTAAATAATACGAAGGTGAGCCATGAACGATCATTTTAAAATCAATAATCCAAAAATCGAAGAGATTAACTCTGATAAAAATTTAGATCTTAAGGCACAAATTGAACAATTAATTAACAGTTCTCAAGTTGTACTTTTCATGAAGGGAAATTCTGAAGTTCCTATGTGCGGATTTTCAGCAAACACAGTCTCAATTCTGAAAGGACTAGGTGTTAATTTCAACACTTTTAACATTCTTAATGACCCTGAAATACGTCAAGGATTAAAAGAGTATTCAAACTGGCCGACTTACCCTCAACTCTATATTAAAGGTAAGCTAATAGGTGGTAATGATATCGTTACAGAAATGTACCAGTCAGGCGAATTACAGGAATATTTAAAATTAAATTTATGAACCAAATCATTCCTGGAAGGATTAGCAATTCGAGCAACAGTATTCACATATGGGGAGCAGGATTCTCAGGGTTAATAATTGGTTACTACCTCAAAAAGAATGGCTTTCAAGTCACTCTGTATGAAAAATCAAACCGAGTCGGTGGAAAAATTAAAACGAAAAAGACTCCATATGGTCTTGCTGAAACCGGTGCCAATGCCATCTATTTAAATGAAGACTGTAGAGATCTAATCTCTGAACTTAACTTAACTCCGTATCCTGTATCCAACAAACTAAAAAAACTCATTCTTATCAACGGTAAACCCAGAAGAGCAATTCAGTTCTCTTTATTAACGAAGGGTTTATTAAATGTTTATAAGAAACCACCATTGATATCTGAAGGGCTAACAGTCGCAGATTTTTTTCGTCCTCTCCTAGGAGATGAAGTTATAGAAAATGTTCTTTCTCCTGCTCTCGGAGGAATTTATGCAACTCCTTCTGATAAACTACATTTTAAAAGTGTATTTGAAAGTACTCAAGATAAAGCACAATTTAGTTCCTACTGGGAATTTTTAAAGCAAATTATTTTTAACAAAAAACAAAAAACAAAAAATGAAATAAAAGGCTCCATCAGTTTTGAAGGTGGAATGCAAGTTCTAATTAATAAATTACATGATGAATTAAAAGATAATATTCGATTAAATTACAATAAAGCATTTAGTCTTAAAGAAAATACAATCATTTGCACAGATGCTGCCAATGCATCTGTTTTGCTGAAAGACTTTAGGCCTAATCTTTCGACTGAATTATCACGAATTAAATACCAATCACTTTCGAGTGTTACAGTTTTTCTGAAAAGAGAAATAAAATCTCTACACAGAGCTTTTGGTATTGTTATTCCGCTTGGAACTAATTTCCATTCGATTGGAATTGTAAACAATAAGGCATCTTTTCCTATTAACAATCAAAACGTTTTTGCATACACACTTATCTCCAAGAAAAAACTCTCTGAAAAAGAAATCTTTGGAGACTTAAAATCTCTTCATTTTGATTTTGTACCTGAAGATCTTGAACATGTTGAAAATTCTTTTTGGGATCAAGCTATTCCAATTTATGATTTACAAAGATATTTAAGCATCAAAAAAATTCACGAGCTAATGAGAGATGAAGATGGGCTGGCAATATTTGGTAACTACGTCTCAGGAATCAGTCTTAGACAAATGGTTTCTCTCGCAAAAAATTTTGCTGAAGCATCTTCGATTCAAAAAAAAATTCATAAAGATATTTCAGACTCTAATTGATTTGCCTTAAATATTCTAAAAATGTCCTCTTCTTTCTTTTTACAAAGAATTTCGAAATGATTTAGAAGCGATATTATTTCGAAAATCTCATTTTTAGTCCAAAGACTTGAACACTTTTGAATCTCTTTATCATATTGAGTAAGACGATTTTTTTCGTCTAAAAAAGATATGTCGGCCAATTTAATAAAATGAGACTGAAGAAATCTAAATAAGTCTTTTAACTTTTCAAAATCATGATTGAGCTCAATTAAGCGTGTATAAAAATCATAATATTTTTTCTTTGAAAGAAGGGATGCCAAAATGAATTGATCAAATTTATCTGCGACAACAAGATTTTTTAAATCAGCAACTACAACTTTTGAATTTCCATGATTCAATTTCAATAGATTACAAATCTGATAAAAGGACATTGCACTATTCTCAACAAATTCTAAAATCCATGATTTAGATTCAAAGTCTAGACTTAGGCCAAAATAGGATATAAAAAAATCTAAAAGCTTATTAGTTTCCCAAAATTTTGGTTGCTCAATTTCTAAAACATAAGTTGTTTTACTCTGACAGATTTTTTTCCAATTCGAACCATTAACATTAAAATTTAGAATGACATACCTGTCAGACAAATTTATTTCGCAAAATTGATCAATTACTTCTATAGCAAGATCTTCAGCGTTATTGATTAAAAAATTCTCTTGATTTTGAAATAAGCTCAATGAAAAAAATTCTGATTCTATCCAATCTTTTTCGATTTCATCTGAATTTTTTAACAAAAGAGGGTTATTTTTTTGAATCCCGTTTTTTAAAAAGTCCTTTACCATCTTTGTACAAATTGGATCAAAAGTATGAAGGGCCAAGACTCCGTCAAAACTTGAAAGAAATGCTGAATCAAAACTTTTAAAAAAATCCCAAATTTGCCATTTAGTATGCATAAAGTATTACATCTCTAATAGATAGGGCCGTATTCACTGCTAAATTTTCTATAGTTCTTCTTTGAACACCATTATTTTGTGTTCCAATTATTTGAGTCCCCGAATTATCCAGTAACTCCCTATTAAACAAACCTCTTAAAGGAATATCTTGATTTAAAATCACTCTCGAATTAAGTAATTGATTGGCCCCAAAACCAGACTTTATTAATTCAATATCTTGATCAGAAGGTTTTTTAATAACAACAACTTGAACAACTAAATCAATTTCACTACTCCCTGGAACATAAAAGCTCTGCCTTTCTTTTCCTATCGCAGCTCCTGCCTTGTCTTGAGCAACTCTTAAATTCCGAGGGTTAACAGAGTCCCAAACTTTTTCCCTAGATCTGACTATCCCTAAAAGAACTGCATCCGAAGATGAGGAGTAACCAGAAACAACTTTCAAACCACTAAATCTCGTTAACAACCTATAAGTTTCTCTCGTAAAGTCTCCAGATACGTCAGGAAAATTAGAAAAATTATAGAACATGGGAATGGAAAGAGATTTTATTCCATAATGGGCCAATGGATTATTTTGCTGACCAAAACGATAGCTTGAGCAGGCAGTAGTAAAAAATATTAAAAACATAACTCTTAGCATAATTTTACCTATATCATGGACATGAAACTAAGCATAGGATAGTAAATAAAATATGCTAAAAAAATTAGAATTTCAGTCTCAACGCTCTGAAAAGTTAAACAACATTGATTCTCATAGCTTGAGACAAGACACGATTAAGTCTTTTTATGAAACATTTGATTTTATTGAGCTCATTTCTAAATGGCCTCTGATTGTAGGTGAAAAGTTAAGTGCAGTCACATCGCCTTTGAGACTTAGGAATGACTCATTAGTTGTTGTAACGAAACATTCGATTTTTTCCCAAGAGTTGTCATATCTTCAAGAAGAAATTAAACAAGAAATTTTTAAAAACTTTCCAAACCTAAAAAAAATGATAAAAAAAATCATTTTTCAAACATCAGAAAGTTTTTTTCAACAAATCAGCTTTTCCCAAGCTCAAAAGAGTCAAACGAAATCCACTCCTCACCCTATGTCTCCTTTATATCGCATTAAAAGGCATCAGGCGGAAGAAATATTTAAAACGATTCAAGATGAAGAATTAAAAAAAATATTAATGTCTCTTTTTATTCAATCCTAGTTAATAGAATAACGACAATTTTTTTTATATTAAAAAATTTCATATCAAAATTGATAAATGTCATCGTTTTTTTTATCTCACAAATAATTTGCTTATCATTTTTGACAACAATATAACATTTTCCTCCAAGTCTTAGAGAAGCAGATATCTTTTCAAATAAGATTCCCCATCCATCAAGCACGAATGATCTGCAAATTGAACGATTTTTGTTCATTGAAATTTGTCCTCTACCTGGTAAATAATATGGAGGATTACAAGTAATGAGATCAAATTGAACGTCTGGATTAAATTCTGATAGACCTTGAATTAAGATTTCTCTTTTAATATTAGGAATGAAGGAATCGGAGTTTTTCGCTAGATAAGGAAAAAATTCATTTTGGGCCTCAACAAAAACGACAGATTTCACTTGGTAATACTTTGCTAACTCTATACCTATTACTCCACATCCCGCACATAAATCGAGAATGTTGTCTGAAAATTTGGTTTGCTCTTGTATAAAATTAATCAGATCAATTGAATCCGAATTAAATTTATAAAAGTCTGGCTGACTATAATCATTCATCTATTAAATAACGGGACATATAATCTACGAGATAACTATCTACGTATCCGCTCTCAAGAAGTTTATATAGTGACAGCATCGCTGTAGAACGGTTTTCAAAATATTTTTTCAAGAGAGACACCCTCCCATAAATTGAACTTTTTTTAAATCTTTGAGTGTAGAGATCGATAAGTAGATTATTATTTAAAATAAATATAACAAAAAATTCATCTTTTTTTTCGATTTGATTTAACTCATCTAGAACCTCCGGTCTAAAATAATTAATTTCAGTCCATAAAGGCCAGTACCAACTAAAAAAAATATCCTTATCTTTTTTAAATTCTTCTAATAAAAATTCAATTTTTTTATCTTGATTAAAAAAATCAAAACTAAGGTAATTTGAAAAAGGAAAAAATATATTTCGAGAATACTCATTATTGATTTTTTCAAAATTATCTATTCCACTACAGAATTGATTAACTCCATAAAAATCTTCTAATGTATAAAAAGTATAAAGATACTCACAAAAATACTGAAAATATGCTCTATCTGAAGGATGATTTTTTATTTTTTTTAAAATTTGTCCAAAATTATTTTTTATTATCTGTGAATATTTAGACTTTAAATTATTTTTTCTTTTCCAATTCTCAAAAGGTCTCGTTAGAAAAAAATTTTTCAACAGATTATCCGACCGGGCAGTATTTCCTATGATTAGGTAAAGGTAAGATTTTAATATAATTTGATCAAGAGACTCCTCGTTTAATTCTTGAATGACTTTAATTATTTTAGATTTTATGTTTTTATCAATTATTAAATTAAATTGTGAAAAGATAACATCCAAAAGCAACTTCTCTTCTTCAGGATTTAACAAGTTCTTTTTTGCTTCAGTCAGATGGGAATACCAGGCATTTAGACTAACGTTACTAGCAATCTGCGGAAGACATTCTCTTAATTTAATTAAAAACATTTCATTTATGGACTCTTTTGGATAAAGCAAAAATGCAAGTTGATAAATTTCTTCTTTTAGATTTGAACAAGAGACTTTGTTAATATTAAAGGAGCTTATCAATCTAAAGCCATTAAGATCAAAGGCTGGATGAAACTCTATGTTTTCAAAATTTATTGGAACAAAATTGACTTTTTTTTTTCAAAGATGCTGTCAGCTCTTACTTCATCAATGAAAGAAAAACTTACAGAGTCAGTATTAAATAAGTTTTTGATAATTCGTTTCCTAAAATAAATTAGGCAAAACAAAATAACAAATCCAACGAGACCTACCCATTTTAGAAATTCTTGTTTTTTAGGTTCTTTAGGCTTTGAAGCTGTAGAACTAATCTTACTTTGGCTTTTCTTATCTGACTGATTAACCCTAGTTTTCTCGGTTAACTTTTTTTTTGAATCTTGGGTCTTTTCTTCTACTAGAACAGGAGGAGGAATTTCTTCATCAGAATTATAATCTTGATTTTTTTCATTGATCGGTTCGTTCACATTATCTGAGTCTTTAATCTTTTTTAAATCAATTTGGGCCATAACAGTGATGTCGTTACTCGTAGGTTCGGGAGTGCTAGAAGACTTTTGCAAAAGCACATCCTTTGCTTCACTTACAGGATTAAAACCTTGTATTTCAGGCCCCAGCAAATATTTCTCTACAAGTTCATTTTCACGAATAAAAAACCAAAATCCATTTCCAGAACAAATTTCATCATCTGGTTTTATGGAGCCATTTCTATAGAGTTCAAGCATTTTGTCCTTCGAAATAGGACCTAAAATATGATTTGATTTAGTACGAATTAACCAATTCTTTTCCATGATCACCTGGCCAAAGTTCCTATTAATGCTGCAACATCCTGATCATTAAATCGAAGCCCTAGAGATAGAGTAGCACTCTGCTTTCCATCTTTTGAAATTAAATCCTCTCCTGCGAGCCTCGTATAAAGAACATTCCATAATTTGATTTCTGTAATTGCTCTTAGATTTGGACCTGCATTTTGCTGATAATCAAACATCTCTAGGCCCGTTCTAACTCCCCAATCAGGAAAAAAATAATCAAAGCCAACCCCACCAGTTGATTCAATAATTCCTGCTCTTAATCCAAATCTTTGAATTCTTCTTCCGATTTGCAAATTAAATTTAAAATCAGATTCATTTACTTTTCTAGTAGCCGTTTCTACCTCTGGTCCATCATTCACGCTTGTATAAGTTGTAGATTTACTCTCTGGCTGTGGACCAAATTCATTTGTAACAATTCCAATTCTAAAAAACCTTTCTGGAGCTGGATATAAATCCAAGTCAAATCGAGTATCTGATCCAGTGTAAGTATTCGCACCAGTTGCTAAACTAATTTCAGCCTCCACATTATTAATCCTATTAACAAGTCTATTCACACTAGATAGAGTTTGTGAGACTTGATCTACAACAGCATCATCTCTTAACAGTTTTCCAACTGAACCCTTCCCTTCTTTAACATCTGCAACGATCACTTTCAAATCAGAAACCGTTGCTTCTACTTTTTCTAAAATAGGTCCAATTTGTTTTAAATCTGCCATTAAAGAGTCAGGTTGATTTTTATCTGTTTCATAAGAAAGTTGCTCTGCGAGATCTTCTACTTCAGCTATAATATTATTAATTTTATCTTCATTTTCAGTGGTCATCCGTTTTAAAGACTCACTCACATCTTTGATATTAACGATGATTTCTTTAATCATGTTCTTACCATTTTCATCTCTTAATGACTCTTTTATGGTCGAAGCTATTTCTTTTACTTCCTTCAACACATCATCAAAGCCCTCTCCTGATGTCGCTGGAATCATTGCACCCTCAGGGAGTCTTTCTCCTACATTTTGCCCAAGGTCCATATCAAGGAAACGATCTCCTAAAAGACCTACGCTCTTGATTCGAAGCTTGGAGTCAGGAGTTATTTTTATTTGTTCTAAAATTTCAAAAGTTAAAAGAGCTTTGTTACCAGAGAGTTCAATTTTTTTAATTTTTCCAGCATTGATTCCGGCCACTTTAATTGGTGTTTTCTCTAAAATACCTGATGCATCATCCAGAATGGTTTTATACTCAATATGCTTTCCGAACCCTGACTGATTCTGGGTTATTTTTATCGACATCACTACGACACTTGCCATAGCTAATAAAGTTAGCAAGCCTACTTTAAGAGGATTCAATTATCCAACTCCATATGGAAAATGAATGTTTCACTACATTTAAATGATAAACCAATCCGGCTAGAGTTCAAGAAATCTTCTAATGACAGGATTTTCCGATTTTTTAAAACTTTCCACATCAGAGTGCTCAACTACTCGTCCCTTTTCCATGAAAACAATATAGTCTGAGTACTTTAATGTAGCATGAATATCATGTGAAATAATAATTGATGTAAACCCTCTTTTTTTGTTTCGCAAGTGAGTGTCTTTCATCAAATCATAAACCATGTGAGTGGTAATCGGATCGAGACCTGAAGTAGGTTCATCGTACAACATAATGTGGGGATCAAGAGCAAGACCCCTAGCAAGACCGACTCTTTTTCTCATTCCTCCGGATAATTCGGAGGGAAGTTTGTAAGCTGCTTCTTTGGAAATCCCGACCGAATCCAAAAGTCCCAAAACTTTATTTTTAATTTCTTCTTCATTCATTTTAGTAAACTCCCTCAAGGGGAAGGCCACATTCTCAAAGGATGTCAAAAAATCAAATAAGGCTGCATATTGAAAAACCATTCCAAAATTTCTTCGAAATTCTCTTAGTTCTAACTCTCCCATACGGTTTATCGCTTGCCCTAAAACTTCGACATCACCGGAGGTAGGCATAGTTAAACCTAAAATATGTTTCATCAGAGTCGTTTTTCCGGCCCCAGAAAAACCAAGAATTGTTGTTATAAATCCTTCATGAATACCAAAATTCAGATTATTTAAAATGACTGAGTCTCCAAATTTCTTGGTAACGTGCTTAAAATTAACTGAAAACTCTTGGTTATTCATAAGACCTTTGCCAAAAAGCTAGTTAAAAAGAAATCTACAACCAGAACCGTAATCATTCCCCAAACAACTGCCATGTTTGTTCCTTTTCCAACTCCCTCTGCTCCACCCTTAACATTAAATCCTTGGTAGGTACCAATTATACCAATCAAGTAACCAAAAACAGTTGCCTTTATGATTCCTTCAAAAATCATATTTAAACTCATAAACTCGCTTATTTTCTGAGTATAGAGGATCTCGTCAATTTGAATGACTTTTACCCCAATAAGCCATGATCCCCAGTAGCCGATCATTAAAAAAATGGCAGATAACATAGGCATTGCGATCGTTGCTCCTAAAATTCTAGGTACCGCTAAATATTGATAGCCATTAATACCCATAACTTCGAGAGCATCTATTTGTTCGGTGACTTTCATACTTCCAATTTGTGCTGCCATAGCTGCTCCACATCTACCAGCAACCACAAGTCCGGATAAAACAGGTGCTAGTTCTTTTGCTAAAGCGATCGTAACAATAGGTCCAATAAATGAATCAGCATTTATCGCCTTAAATCCCAAATAAATTTGAAAAGCAAAAACTGCTCCAGTGAAGCTAGAAGTTAAAAAAATAATAAATACAGATTTGTTTCCAATAAAATAAATTTGCTCAAACAGAAGTCGAAATCGATAAGGAGACTTAAAAGTCCAAAAGATGGTCTTAAAAGTAAAATTCATGAAGTCCCCTAAACCATTGACTAGATCAAGAATATTTTGACCAAAATCTTCAATTTGCTTAACAACTCTTTCTGTCATATTTCATCACTTTGATAAATAAATTTTGGGGACTCTTTGCGAAATTGCAGTCATCACTTGATAAGGGTGCGTTCGCATTTGTTCTGATATATTTACGATTTTTTTATTATCATGATCCCATATTTCTACGATTTGATTTTCTTTAAATTCACCTTCAACATCTGGATCAAAAATAACATATAGCATATCCATATTAATTCTTCCAAAAATTCTACCCTTATGGCCATGAATCTGAATCTCTACTCCAGACATAAAAGTTAAGATCCCATCTCCATAACCTAGGGCCAAAACAATAACAAAAGAATCTTCTCCAAGAACATTGACCCCATAACCAAGAGGAGTTCCTTTCTTGGCCATAAATGTTTTAAGTATTTTCGTTTTTAATTTTGAAATTTGAGATCCGTTCCAGTTTGAAGCCGAACTACTATATGGGCCGTAAAGCATTAAACCTGGTCGAACAAAATTTTCATCAAGACCAAAATTCTGTTCTATGGCACCAGAATTCGAAACAGAGGTATTTTTGATTTCAACTCCAATCTTTTTTAATTGTCGATGATAATCTCTAAAATAATCATACTGTTTATGTGTTCGATCATTTGGCTTAAGAATAGAATATGAATTAGCAAAATGAGTCATCAAATGATCAATGCCTCGATTTTTTATTCGCTCAAGAAATGGTTCTAATTCTTCAAAATTAACTCCCAATCTATTCATCCCCGTATTTAATTTAAGATTTAAGGAGGTATGAATAAAATGATGAGAACTAAAAAAAATTTCTAAATCGCTTATACGATGAATAACGGGCACTAGTCGTGAGTCTTGGTAATAATGATGAGAACTCGAATCATCTAAGTGCGAATCTGAAAACACGATGATCTCAAAATCTTCTTTCGGTATAAAATCAAAAGACAAAACTTCAATTGCTTCTCCCAGAGTCGCAACTCCAATTTTTCTTACACCACATTTCACAACAAGAGTAAAAGTAATTTCTTTTATTCCATTCCCATAAGCATTGGCCTTTACCATTGGTAAAATGAAATTATTCGGAGTGATTTTTTTTAATTTAAAAAAATTTTCTTCTAATAAATTTAAATCAATTTCTAAACAAGATGACTTTCTCATTTATATCTGAAGCCTTGGATTTGAGGAACCTTTCCTTAATTTCAAATCGTCTGCCACGTAGTTTATTGCATTTTCAAAATCAGAAGAGAAAGCTCTTAGATAGTTGGCAGAGGAAAGTGGAATTAGCCTCAAACTTGGATAAACTTCTTCCTTTAAAATTTGACTATCATCTTCAAAATATCTCCATAACTGGATACTTTTTAAAATCATTTGAAGAACGTTATATTCCATTTCAAGATTTTCTTTTTGGACATAAACTAATACATTCCAAGGACCCATCATTGAAATCTTTGATTTTTTCTGGAGTAAATCAGTTAGCTGATTTAAAAGTTCATTATAAAAACTTGTCCAATAGAACTTATTATTAACTCTTTTTTTCACAAGTTCACATACTGGTAGCATGTTAATGGCAATGACTCTCGTTTCTTGCTCAGATGAATTTGCCGAACTCAATTTATCCAAATAATCTAGTCCTTCCCAGGTAGAAAGAATTGGACTGTGAAATTTAGCACTTTCAGTTGAAATCTTTATTTGTCTAAAACTTGAATTTATCATGAACTCAAATAAATCCCATGAGATGGAATGAGCACCTTCTTGATTTAGTTCTAGAAACAACAACATATCTGGATTTGTATTTCCACCAGATATCCTAATCATTTGAGGATTCGTTTCAAAAAGATCCAGAGAAACCTGTAATGCCATATCCTGAGCAAACTTTTCAATGCCATTTAAATTTGCCTGACCTAACCATAGAGAAGGAAAAGGATGATATTTTTTTGAAGACACTAACTGAGAGACTAATTTTTGACCATCCTGGGACAATTCATACATTCCAAAAGAATTTATAACATTCCAAGTTTCAAGCTTTGTTGCAAGAGAGTTTATAAAATTCTGCCCTTTTAAACTTTTTTCAACGTCAATACAAAATGATTTTATAAATTCAAATTGTGCTTTAAATTCCTCTGCCTGACTTCTCTCAAGAATCATTCTTTGAGATCTTGCTTGCAATCGCTGAATTCTAGATTCAAATTCAGTTAGCTCTTTTTGATTTTTTAGGTCGTTTTGTTTTTTTAACACTATTCCCTCGACCTGGGATGAAAGAGTTACATCTTTATGAAGATAAGCATATGGCTTCATACTTAAAGTGGATTGTAAAAGAACTTTCGTAGAATCCTTTGAAAAAATCACATAACTTAAAGATCCATCCAAAACCCTAGAGTGATTTTTAAATAAGATGTTTCCTTGAGACATTTTAGTCACATCTAAAAAAAGTAAATCTGGAAGTTCTATGGAGGTTGTCGCCCAAAACTCGTCTAGTGATTGATAATGATGTGAAAAAATTCCTAAATTTCTTATTGCATCTGAAATTTCTTTTGCAGATGCTAAATCATCCATCAAAATTGCAACTGATAACTCCATTCCCTGAGTTGATTTTTTCATGTGATCCTCCAGATCAGTACTTCAAGTAAAATGATACCCGACACGGACTGTTTAGCAAACTTTCATTTACTGGCCAGTTTCAGGCAACTATCCCTTTTAAAAATTGATTCAAAAGTTCTTCTTTTGAAACCCCTGACTCGTTTTCTATTTTAAAATCGATTTGATTAAAAATTTTCATTCTTTCTACGTAGATCTCTCTGAATTTTTCCTTACCAACTTTCAACATAGGTCTTTCTTCCGCAGAGACTTGGAGCCTGTTCCAGCAAGTCTCAAAACTTGCCCAAATATGGCAAAATTTTATTTTTCTGGAATGCCGATATAATTCCCAAATCATTGGACTAAGGGCACCTCCGCCTAATGCGAGAACTCCTTTCCCTTCTTCTTTAAGCCACTCATCTAATTGTTGCCTCTCCCAAAGCCTAAATTTTTCCCAGCCCTGTTCAGAAATCACATCTGATAGTTGATCTTTGCCTTTTCCAAATCGACTTAAAATTAATTGGTCAAGATCATCTAGATGTGTCCAAGAATGAGATGGGTTATTTTTTATTTCACTCAAAAGTGTTGATTTCCCTGAACCCGAAAATCCTACTAATAATATTTTTTCGCGGAACACAACTCTCCTCTTTTCACATTGCAAAAACTCATTTATTAAAACATGCAAAAAAAAATTATGAAGGAATCGCTTATGCTTAAACAAGATAATAAAATTGGTGCTGAAATTAATCTGGTTAAAATTCCTGCCAATAATGTTTTTGAGTTTGAATTCGACCAGCATACACCTTGGTTAAACGAAATTCTTAAAGAACTTAACGAAAATGCCACGGAAATCTCATCCGAAGAGCTTAGTAAAACGACCTCCATTCATTTAGAGGGCTCTCTTGAAAAGAAAAACAAACCAGAATTAGGAGAATTCCTAATCTGCTCCGGTGTAATTTCAACCACTTACTCCACGGAATGCGTTCGAACACTCAAATCAATGACTGTCGATCTTGAAGTACCATTCAAGATTTGTTTTATTGATTTATCTTTGGAAGATTCTGAAATGTTTAAAGACACTGATGAAACTTGGGTAGAAAATGATGTTTACGAAATATACTTCTACTCCAAAAGAACAATTGACTTAAAAGAAATGGTTCATGAGCAAGTGTTTCTACACTATAATCAATATCCAGTACTTGACGCAGCATCACCTTTAAAAGGTGTTATTTCTGAAGAGGAAAATTAGAGTTTGTTTTTTAAGCTTGGCAAGCGGATAAAATTATATTAGAAATAGAACCTCATTTTTATCTAACATACGTATTTGAGTTTCGGAGGCTTTTGTGGCAGTACCTAAGAAAAGAACCAGTGTTTCACGTAAGGGTTTAAGAAGAGCTGGTCAACATCATAAACTTTACAGAAAATTCCCTCAGGCTTGCCCAAATTGCGGTGACTCTGTTCTTCCTCATCATGTGTGTCCTTCATGTGGGCATTACAAAGGAAAGCAAGTTTTCGAAATAAAAGTTAAAGCTGAAGAAAATTCTGCTGAAGCCTAAAAAATCTTAAAAAAATCCAAAAAAAAGCCTTCGTAAGAAGGCTTTTTTTTTAGTCCTTGAATAATTTTAAGGTGGAATCATGAAACTTTTCAATTCAAAGATTCTCGGAACAGGAAGTTTTCTTCCAGACAAAGTTCTCACAAATTTTGATATCGCTAAACGAGTAGACACTAATCACGACTGGATAGTTGAAAGAACAGGAATTCATACAAGAAGGATTTCGGATCTCTCTAAAGGAGAATGCCCAAGTGGTATGGCAACATTTGCTGCCAAGAAAGCCCTCGAAGCTGCCAATCTCACGCCAAATGATATTGATATGATACTTGTATCAGCAACAATGCCTGATCAAGTGATGCCTAATACTGCAAGTGTTCTTCAAGAGAAACTTGAAATTACAAATAATTGTCCTGCACTTGATGTCAATGCAGCTTGCTCTGGTTGGATCTACTTAGTTCCAATGGCCGATGCCATGATAAAAACAGGTCTTTACAAACACATTCTCGTGGTCGGAAGTGAAATGCTTAGTTCCTTTAATAATTGGGACGATCGAAACACTTGCATTCTCTTTGGCGATGGTTGTGGTGTCGCCATTTTAGGAAGGGCCTCTGAGAATGAAGATTCAAAAATTTATTCTTCTGTCTTAACTTGCGATTCTTCTAAAAAAGATCACCTCACATTACTGGCCGGAGGAGCTTGCAAAAGAACAACCCACGAAGTTTTAAATAATAATGAACAGTGGCTAACCATGAATGGTCAGGAAATCTTTAAAGCAGCTGTTAAAACGATGACTGCCCATGCTGATAAAGTTGTCAAAGATGCTGGCATGACGATGGAGGATGTCGACTGGTTTATACCTCACCAAGCGAATCTTCGTATCATTGAGGCTGTCGGCAACAGATATAATATTCCGATGGATAAAGTTATTATCAATGTTGATAAATATGCGAACACTTCATCTGCTTCTGTACCAACAGCATTTGATGAAGCAATTCGCTCTGGAAAAATTAAACGTGGTCAAAATATTCTGATGGCTGCCTTTGGTGCTGGTTTAACAGCAGGAGCTGTTTTCTTAAAATACTAGGAGACAATCATGAAAGTCACTATCGCCTTTCCTGGTCAAGGAACACAATACGTAGGTATGGGTGAAAAACACTTGGATCACCAGTACTTTGAAAAAATTAATTCTACTCTTGGATACGATTTAAAAACCATGATGCTTAAAGGTCCTGCAGAGGAACTTAAACTCACTCAAAACACTCAGCCCGCAATTGTAGCTCATTCTTTAATTCTTTTTTCAATTTTAGAAAAAAAATTAGCAGAAAAAAATATTCAAATAGAAAGAGTTCTTGGTCACTCTGTTGGAGAATACTCTGCCCTAGCAGCTGCAAAGGTCTTAAGTTTTGAAGATGCGATAAAGGCCGTTCATTTTAGAGGAAAGTTTATGCAAGAGGCAGCTCCTCAAGGCAAAGGAACAATGTATGCAATCCTCAAACAAGAAGAATCTCTTATAAGAGAAGCCTGCAAAGAAGCAAGTGATCATGAGTTTAAAGTTAGTCCAGCAAATTTCAATGAACCCGCTCAAATAGTAATATCAGGTGATAAACCAGCTTGTGAAAAAGCGATTCAGTATATGGAGCAAAAAACAGGCTCTAGAGTCAAAGCTATTGAACTTCAAGTTTCAGCTCCTTTTCATTGTGAACTCATGAAACCAGCTGAGAAAAACCTGTCTCAGGTTTTGGATACCATGAATTTTACATCACCAACTATTCCTTATGTTGCGAATATTGATGCAACTGAATATGGAATCTCAACTTCTCCACTTAAGATAAAAGAAAATCTTTTAAAACAGGTCTGTGGAAGTGTTCTTTGGACTCATAGTATTCAAAAACTTTCAAATGAATCATTAGTGATTGAGTGCGGTCCTGGAAAAGTTTTAGCTGGGCTGATCAAAAAAATAAATCCAACAATTAAAGTGATAAGCCTAGATTCAGAAAATGGATTTCAAGAAGTGGAGGCATTATGATTGCGAATTACACAGACTTAAAAGATAAAATTGTTCTCGTCACTGGAGCTTCAAGAGGAATTGGTAAAACAATTGCCCTTTCTCTCTCTTCTCAAGGAGCACATGTTGTTTTTAATTACAGAGGTGATGAAGCAAAGGCCATTGAATTAAAAGAAGAAATTGAAAAACAGGGCGGAAAAGCGACTGGTTTGAAATTTGATGTGACTGACTATGCCTCCATGACAAAAGCACTTGATGAATTTACCAAATCTCAAGGTGCAATTTCTGGTCTTGTTAATAATGCTGGGATTTCTAAGGACACCCTCCTTCTAAGATTAAAACCTGAAGAGATATCACAAGTTTTAGATACAAATTTGAAAGGTACCATGCTTGTGACTCAGGCCCTCTCAAGAAATTTTTTAAAAGCTGAAAATGTTTCTATTGTTCACATTAGTTCTATAGTCGGACTAATGGGAAATCCGTCTCAGGCTGCCTACTCAGCCTCAAAGGCCGGGATGATTGGTTTTAGTAAATCTGTGGCCAAAGAACTTGCTTCAAGAAATGTGAGATCAAATGTTATTTGCCCTGGTTTTATCCAAACCGATATGACCGATGCGCTAAACGAGAAGGCAAAAGAGGAATACTCAAAGTCCATCCCCCTCGGAAGATTTGGAAAATCCGATGAAGTCGCGGATCTAACCTGTTTTCTTTTAAGCAGGGCGTCTGCATATATTACAGGGGAAGTGATTAAAATTGACGGCGGACTGTATATCTAATAATTTATGTGAGTCTCAATTTTTGGAGGATATTATAATGGAATTACAAGAAAAAGTTATTAAGCTTGTCTCAGAAGCTACCAAAATGGATGCTGCAAACATCAGTCTCAATACAAGCTTTGTTGATGATTTAAATTTAGATTCACTAGATATGGTTGAACTCATGATGAAAATGGAAGATGAGTTCGGAGTTGAAATCCCTGAGGATGAAACTGAGAATTTAAAATCAATCGGTGATGTTGTTAGTTACCTTAAAACAAAATCTCATTAATCTCATTCAAAAAGCCTCCTTCGGGAGGCTTTTTATTTTTTAGGCGATACTATGAAATTGAATCGAGTTGCTGTAACAGGTCTTGGAGCGATCTGTGGACTAGGTCATAATTTAAATGAAGTTTGGTCAAACGCCATTGCAGGAAAATCTGGAATCTCCACGCTCCAAAATCAAAACACTGAAAACTGGCCCGTCACATTTGGCGGAGAAATAAAAAATTTTAAACTCAATCCAGAACTCATGGATCTTAAAGATCAAGAGAGATTTGATTTATTTAATCAATACGCTCTTCACTGTACTGATGAGGCCTTAAAACAATCTGGGCTTTTAGAAGCCCAATATAATGCTGAAAAAATTGGTATTATTTTTGGAACTGGCCTTGGTGGGTTTCCTCACATCGAAGCCAATCACAAAATTTTCTTAGAAAAAGGTGCAAGAAGAGTGTCTCCCTTTTTTATTCCCTCAGTTATTCCAAATATGCCTGAAGGACTGATCTCTATTAAATGGGGATTTAAAGGAATCAACTTTGCACTTGCCTCAGCCTGCGCTTCTAGTGCTCATGCAATTGGAGTTGCGGCAACAGAAATTATGCTAGGTAGACAAGATGCGATGATCACTGGAGGAACTGAAGGTGTCATCACAGGATTCACCATTGCAGGTTTTGCAAGCATGAAAGCTCTTTCAAAAAGAAACGAAGAACCGCATAAAGCTTCAAGACCTTATGATACAGCTAGAGATGGTTTTGTCATGGGTGAAGGAGCAGGAATCATAGTTCTTGAAAACTATGATAAAGCAAAGGCCCGTGGTGCAAAAATTTTAGCTGAAGTAATTGGGTTTGGAGCAAGTTCTGATGCTCATCACTTTACAGCTCCTCACCCAGAAGGCTTAGGAGCTCTAACATGCATGAATCAAGCAATCGAAATGGCAGGAATCAAAAAAGAACAAATTGGTTACATTAATGCTCATGGAACTTCTACTCCACTTGGGGATGTTGCGGAAACTCAAGCTATTAAAAAAGTTTTTGGGGATCATGCTTACAAACTTAGAGTGAGTTCAACAAAGTCTATGACAGGGCATCTTCTAGGTGCTGCCGGTGGGCTTGAGAGCATTTTTTGTATCAAAGCTCTTGAAACAGGAATTCTTCCTCCGACAATTAATCTTGAGAATCAAGATCCTGAATGTGACCTCAATTACGTGGCCAATAAATCACAAACCACAAATCCAGAGTTCGCTCTGAATAATTCATTTGGTTTTGGTGGAACAAATTCATCGACTATTTTCAAAAAAGTTTAATTGCTTTCATGCCAAGAAAATCCTCTTGGCATGAAATATTATTTTTCTAGGCACAATTCAAAGAAATATCTAAAATGTGATTATCAATAAATTGGAGATTATGCTCAATGGAACATATTTCAAAAGTAGATCCTGAGGTTTTCAAATTCATTACTAAAGAACAAGAACGCCAAGAACTTGGTCTTGAACTTATTGCTTCTGAAAACTACTGCTCAAAAGCTGTTATGGAAGCTCAGGGTTCTTGCCTAACAAATAAATATGCCGAGGGTTATCCTAAAAAAAGATATTACAACGGCTGCGAATTCGTAGATGAAATTGAAACTCTTGCCATTGAAAGATTGAAAACAATTTTTAATTCACAATTTGCCAACGTTCAACCTCACTCTGGCTCTCAAGCAAACATGGCCGTTTATATGGCGACCATGCAACCAGGTGATACTTTCCTTGGTATGGATCTCTCCCAGGGTGGACATCTGACCCACGGCTCCCCTGTTAATTTTTCAGGCAAACTTTATAAGGCCATTCATTACGGTCTTAATTCACAAGAAACAATTGATTATGACCAAATAGAAACTCTTGCTAAAAAAGAGCGTCCAAAACTTATCATAGCAGGAGCTTCAGCCTATCCAAGATTTATCGATTTCGAAAAAATTTCACAAATTGCAAAATCTATCAACGCAACTTTCTTAGTTGATATGGCCCATATTGCGGGCCTTGTTGCTGCTGGACTTCACCCAAGTCCAATCGGAGTTGCTGATGTTGTGACTTCCACAACCCATAAAACTCTACGGGGACCTAGAGGTGGAATTATACTTACAAATAACGAAGAATTAGCGAAAAAATTTAATTCACTTATATTCCCTGGAATTCAGGGAGGTCCACTTGAGCATGTTATTGCTGCTAAGGCAGTAGCTTTTCATGAAGCCCTTCAACCTGAATTTAAAACTTATCAAGAACAAGTGATTAAAAATTCCAAAACTCTTGCTAAAACTCTTCTATCAAATGGAATTGAACTCGTATCAGGAGGAACTGATAATCATTTAGTTCTAGTTAAAACAGACTCTGTTAATATGTCTGGTAAAGAGGCTGGAGAAATTCTTGAAAAAGTGGCGATTACTTGTAACAAGAATATGGTTCCAAACGACAAAAGATCTCCATTTGTGACTTCTGGAATTCGCCTTGGTACTCCGGCGATAACCACTAGAGGCTTCAAAGAAAAAGAAACACAAATCATGGCAGAGCTCATCATTAAGGCCTTAAGAAATCATACAAATCAAGAAGCTCTACAAGAGATAAAACTAGCTGTTCATAAGCTTTGTAACCAATTTCCAGTGTACAGTTAAATGAAAACTCTCTTTTTTATTTTCCTCCTATTTGTCTCATGCTCAAGAATTTCAAATAATTCCAAAGAGACTGACTCAACTGAAAGTGACTCAAAATTGGTCTCTCCCTATTCTGTTAGTCCATGCCACTGTATGAAAATATTAAGTCCTGTCTGCGCGGGGGGTATAAGTTATGGAAACTCATGCGAAGCAGAGTGCCATGGGCATAAAACATGGAAAGATGGATACTGTAAAAAGTGATTTTTTAAGCTTTCTTATTTCAATTGTTTGACTTCCTCTCTTGATAAAATAATGATAAATAGCATCAAGCGACACCATATATAGTTTAGGATTGCATCATGAAATGTCCTTTCTGTTCCGCCCCAGATACAAAAGTTTTGGACTCTAGAAACCTAGATGAGGGCTGTGTAATTAGAAGAAGAAGGAAATGCGAGTCCTGTCAAAAAAGATTTACTACTTTTGAAACAGTTGAACTATCTATGCCTATGGTTATTAAAAGAGATGGTCGAAGAGAACCCTTTCAAAAGGATAAGATAAAATCGGGGATTGAAAAGTCTTGCGAGAAAAGACCTATATCCGCGATTCAAATCGATAGAGTTATTAATAATATTGAACGGGCCATTCTGGACATATCAGACAAAGAAATACATACCAGAGACATTGGCAATCTTGTCATGATGTATTTGAGGCATCTTGATCCTGTTGCCTATATCAGATTTGCTGCCGTTTACAGAAAATTTCAAGATGTTGAAGAATTTGTTAATGAACTAAAACAAGACGAATATACAAATTATAAGATTAATCAAAATACCAGTAAGGAAAACAATCGTGAGCAATAAAAGAGAAGCCAGGGAATTCTGTTTACAATTTCTCTACCATTTTCAATTACCTGCCTATAAAAATGAAAAAAATTCTCTTCAAACTTCTGATATTTTTTCAAGGCTTCAAGAATTTAAGGAAACTTTAAATATTGAACTAGATTCTAGTTCTCAGGCCTATGTGACAACACTTGTTAAAGGGATTCTCAAAGAACAAACTGAATTAGAGGAATTAATTGTAAAATACTTAAAAAATTGGAAACTCTCGAGGCTTTCAAAGATTGAAAACACAATTCTGGTGATTGGAGTATTTGAATTAAAAAATCATCCTGAAACTCCACCGAAAGCTGTTATCAATGAATCAATAGAACTAGCAAAAAAATATTCAACAAAAGATTCTGGTAGTTTTATAAATGGAGTTCTAGATTCAATCTATAAAAATGAGTTTATAAAAAAATGAATCATCTGCTAAAGAAAGTTGGTCCTTTAACTTCTGGACTAATCTGGATTACTCAGAAATTGTCAGACACAAAAAATCCAATGTATGAGAACTTAGACTATCTATCTGATGGATTATTAACTCAGACTCTAAACAATAATAAAGAGCCAAACTCTATCACTCTAATCTCCAAAAATTTCCATGAAAACTTCTACATCTTTATTTTTAACGAATTTGAAGAAAATAAGTTTCAAAGTTATTTAGATCTTTTCTCCAACGACTTGAATGGAGAAAAATCTATATTAGTGATTGATGAAAAAGATTTTTTCAATGAGATTCTGAAAAGAACTCCTAAAGATTTGAGATCCCACCTTCATCTTTACTAATGAGACACAAATCTTAAGTATCTTAAATTCTGATCTATTGATTCTTTTTGTATGATGTTTCCATCCTGATCTATGACAAATAATCTTGCGCTTGAATCTATAAAATAATTCCATCCTATCCTAGAAATCATTTGAGTTTTTAAACCATGTGGAATGGAAGGAAGCACAACTTGTCCAGCTTGATTCAAAGAGAAAAGAAATCCAGATGAATCAACAAAGAACCTTCCTCCCTTTTTAGAAAGGATTCCAACTCTAAATGAGTTATTTAAATTAACCTCTCCATTGAAACCAACTGAATAGAGTTCTCCTTTATTTGTCATGAAATAACTTCCCCCAACATCTACAATCGCCTCATCAAGAAATAAAAGATTTTCCTCTTCAATTAATTGCCCCTGAGAATTGATTACATAAAGCTGTAACTCATTCTCATTCAATTCAGATGGTAAGAAGAAGAAATTTCCACCAAATTTTTTCGCGAACTTAAATCTTTCATTATTTGTTACAGAAGGAATCCCATTATTATCGATAGTGTAAAGATCACCATTTGTGGATATAAAATAACTATCTCCTGTACCTAAATAATGGTCTGGCAAAACTTCAAACTTTTTAAACAAAATTCCTTCCTCACTTATCGTATTGAGTATTCTATTCTCTTCAATGAAATATCTTCCTGAAGTAAGTGTTACCTTTTGAGGATAAACATAATTTCCTAGATCATAGATAAACCCAAATTTATCAAGCGTTAAAATGGATCCATTATCAAAAATCATGTAAGACTGAGAAAAGGAAAATTGAGAAGTAAAAAGTGCTAATGCAAAAAATATAAATTTCATATAGTCCCTTTGAAATGATCTCGAGGACTATACAAACTATTTGTTGCTGTTACTATGTCACATAATGAAATTTCTGAATAAAACTTTAAGGCATTAAAATATCAATCCTAATCTTAAGATCCTTATCGGCCCGAAATAATCTTAACGTTTCTTAAGTCATGCCCCTCGATCGTTCTTTGTAATACTTCTCCATTTTTGTTAATGACAAAAACATTGCCATCCTTATCAATAAGATAATTAGATCCAAACTTATTTATTCTTTGTAAGTTAAGAGACAGAGGAAGATTTGGAAGTAAAACATATCCCTCGTCTGAAAATGTATAGATTCTGTTTGAATCATCAATTAAGAAATTTCCGCCTTTAACTGCAATTTTACCTAAAATTATTTCAGGTTTTTCAAAGACTAAACCTTCACTTGAAACTGTGTGTAGAACATTTTTATCAGTAATGAACCACTTTCCTCCAAAATTTACAATATTATGAGGATTCAATTTTTCTGATTTCATTTTAAAATAAAGACCTTTTGAATTTACAGTGTAGAGGTCTGTGATTTTTTTCTTTTCATCAACTTTTACTGTAAAAAAGTTCCCACCATATCCTGCAATTTTCTTAAAAATAGATTTATCTTTATCATATTTATAAAAAAATCCTTTTGAATCAACTGTGATTAAATGATTATCATCATTAACAAAATAATTAAGCCCCTTGCCTTTGACCTCATCGACTTCAAGATCTTTTTTATATAAAAATCCATTTTCATCAATTGTGTGGAGAAAATTATCAGAGATTAAGAACTGACCACCATTGACTTGAACCTTATAAGGGAGAAAGAAGTTATTGAAGTCGTAAATGAATCCGGCCTTATCAACGGTAAGAGTAACACCATTACTTAAAATAAAATATGATTGAGCCTGAGCGGACATTGAGACTAAAAATAAAAAACTAATGAGAAACTTTTTCATCGAAACTCTCCTGAAAATTAGTGGAGAGATTATATTCATTTAATGATTTTTATATAGATGGCGTAAAAATTTTATACAGTTGGGGCCAAAGAATTTGGCCCCAGAAATTTAAATTTAATATTTTAAAAGTTCTTTAGCAGCATTTAGAATTTTTTGTGTATCTGGAAGAACTGCTCTTTCAAGAATTCGATTAAACCCTACTGGAGTAAAAGTCGAACCTACTCGTCTCACAGGAGCATCTAAGTATTCGAAAGCATGCTCATTAATCACCCCTACAAGTTCTCCACCAAATCCACCAAAAACCTTATCTTCATGAACAACAAGTGCTCGATGTGTTTTCTTGACTGTTTCAACGATGGCATCAGTATCCAGAGGATTAAGAGATCTTAAATCTAATACCTCTACCTCAAATCCCTCTTTTGAAAGCATTTCAGCTGCTTCTAAAGAGAAATGCACCGTATTTCCATAAGTAATGATAGAAAGATGGTGACCTTCTCTTCTCACTCTTGCTTTTCCAAATGGAACTTCAAAATCTTCAGGGATTGGAGTCATGGCATATTTTGCGTTATAAAGAGATTTTGGCTCAAGATAGACTGTACAACCTTTAGATCTCATCGCTGTTCTCAAAAGCCCAGCTGCATCGTCAGCAAAGGCCGGTACAACGACTCTTATTCCAGGAAGTGTGCAAAGTGTGCCTTCAATATTTTGTGAATGGTAGAGACCTCCACCAATATATCCACCAGAAGCAATTCTTACGGTGATATTCGGTGAAAATGCCCCGTTACTTCTCCAGTAGTCATGAGAAGTCTCAACCATTTGCTCCATCGCGGGCCAGAAATAATCAGCGAACTCAGCTCCCTCAACAACAATTCTTATCTTTTCTTGATCAAACCTGGACATTCCGTTTGCTGTACCAAGAATAAAATCTTCAGCAATCGGACCATTAAAGACTCTTCCCTTGCCGAATTCCTGCTGCATTCCTTTCGTTACGTTAAAAATTCCACCCTTTTCTTTATTAGCAACATCCTGACCCCAAATAAAAGTGTGTGGATTATGTCTGAATTCAGCTTTAAGAGTTCCGTTAATAGCGTCGATAAACTTTTTCGGCTCTGAATTTTCGTTGTGAATACCAAGAGTATATTTTTGTGGAACATGAGCTTCAGGCACTACAAAATTCCAAATCGATTCCGGAGTTGGATTTGGAGCTTTCACGGCCTTGGCATGAGCATCAAGTAGTTCTGCTTTTGCTTCCGCTTCAATTTGCTCAATTTCTTTTTCAGTCAGGATTTTATGTTTAACAAGATCTGCTCTGAATTTTGGCAGAGGATCCTGCGCCTTAGCGTCCGCTCTTTCTTTCTCATCTCTGTACCACTCATGATTGTCTGAATTCGAGTGATTCCCAATTCTCACGCACATGGCATGAACAATCACTGGTTCAGATTTTTCAAGAGCATGTTGACGTGCAGAAATCATCGCGTTCATAGAATCAAAAACATCTTTCCCATCACATTTAATGATTTGAAGATTTTTAAAACCAGAAAAGTTATCGGCTACGATTTCATTTGCTGTTTGGTCACATTTTGGAACTGATATTCCATAACCATTGTCTTGAAAAACAAAAATCACTGGTAGCTTTTCTGTTGAAGCACCGTTAATGGCTTCATAACAATACCCCTCAGAAACAGAAGATTCTCCTTGAGAAGAAATCGACACTCCCTGGTGTTTGTAAAACTTCATGGCCCTACCAACTCCTACCGCATGAAGGGTATGGTTTCCGGTACAAGAAGATACGTTATGAATATTCCAAGCTGGCTTAGCAAAGTGATTAGACATATGCCTTCCACCCGAAGCAATGTCTGTGGCCTTAGAAATACCGTTTAAAAGAATTTCCTCAGTCGTAAGACCTGCTGATAAAGCAGTGAGCATATCACGATAATACGGAAACAAATGATCCGTATCTTTGTTAAAAACCTGACCAATTGCTAATTGAATAGCATCATGACCAGCATAAGGTGCATGATATGACCATCCGAGGGCCTGTTTTAAATAATTAGGAGCTCTTTCATCAATCATTCTTCCCAGAATCATGAGATGAAGCCATTTTTTTAAAGTCTCTTTGTCGGTTTTTTTAATGTCGTGATGCTTAACAACTTTTAACGCCATAAAATCTCCACTTATGTTGAATGCTTTAAGATAGTTTATTTTAAAAGTGAGGTATTCTAACTTAAGCTTTATAAGAATGAAATCTCTCTTTCTAACGCAAAACTTAAACTCAGTAAAAATTACCCTTATTGATGAAAAATATTCATATTAAACTGCTATAGTAAAAAAGTCGGATAATTTATCTAAAAATCCTCATTAGCTTTTACTTGATAAGGTCAAGTTTCAGTCATAAACTGCCGAAAACTCATCTATAATTTAATTTTACGGGAGCATTGTATGGCGAAAACTGTTGCCGAAGGACTCTTTAACGACCCACGTCTCACAGAAGCAAAAAAACTCATCAGAGAAGCCCTCAAGGAACATTCTGGAAAAATTTCTGGAGTTAAGGGGCCAACTGCAGAGCTTAAAGAATCTTACGATTCACTTCTTAAAAAGGTTGCTGATTTTAGAGGGGGCGCACTTTTTTATAATTATCTTGGTTCAGGTATCGGAAACGGTCCTCTCGTTGAACTTGCAGACGGTTCAGTCAAATATGATTTTATTACAGGAATTGGTGTTCATTACATGGGCCACTCTCATCCTGGTGTTATTGAAGCTCAAATTAGCGGAGCAATTTCAAACACGGTCATGAATGGTCACCTTCAGCAAAACGTAGATACAGCGAAACTTCTAGAACTACTTTCAACTCAAGCTTGTAAAAATGGAGCAAACGTTAAGAATGTTTTCATTTCTACTTCTGGAGCAATGGCAAATGAAAATGCTTTCAAAATCATTCTCCAAAAAAGATCTCCTGCAAGCCGCTTTTTTGCGTTTGAAAAATGCTTTGCCGGAAGAACTCTTGGAATGGCTTGGGTAACTGATAAGGCGGCATACCGTCAGGGTCTCCCTAAAACAATGGATGTCGATTACATCCCATTTTATTGTGAAGCAGACCATGAAGGATCCATTCAACTTGCTGTGAATGCCATGAAAAAAATGATTACCAGATTTCCAGGCCAGCATGCAGGATTCATCATGGAAATGATTCAAGGAGAAAATGGATCATGGGTTGGAAATACAGAATACTTTGAAGCCTTAATTAAGGTTTGCAAAGAAAACAATATTTCAGTTTTTGTTGATGAGGTTCAAACATTTGCCAGAACTCATGAACTTTTTTCTTTCCAACATTTTAAACTCGATAAACTTGTTGATGTTGTCTCCATTGGAAAGAACTCTCAAATTTGTGCCACTCTTTTTAATGATGATCACAAACCAAAACCTGGATTAATGTCCCAAACTTTTACTGCAGCTTCAACTCAAATTGCAGCTTCATATTACATCATCAATGAAATTGTTAATGGTGGATATCTCGGAAAAGAAGGCAAAATAGAAAAGCTTCACCAAAAATTTAAATCAAACTTAGAAGCAATTGCCAAAAAATATCCTGAAAAACTTTCTGGACCTTACGGAATTGGTGCCATGGTGGCGATGTCTGTTTTCAAAGGTGATGAACCTAAATCCAAAGCCTTTACAATAAAACTTTTTGAAAATGGAGTACTGTCATTTATGGCAGGGGGACATCCTACAACAAGAGTTAGGTTTTTAATGCCTGTTCTTGCAACAGAGCCTCATCACATAGACGAGGTTTGCAAAATCATTGAAAAAACTCTATCTGAAATGGAATAGTAATGTTCATCATTAGACCAATTGAACAAAAAGATTTAGATGGACTCATGAGTTTACTCGAAAACTCTGGACATGGACTAACAACTCTTCCCAAAGATGCTGAAGTCCTTAGAAAGAGAATTAGGAACTCTGAGAGAAGTTTTGTTCAAAGAGAAGATGGCCCTGGTGGTGAAGATTATCTATTTGTGATGGAAGAACTTTTCACGGGAAGAATTGTTGGAGTGTGTGCCATTATTTCTAAAATTGGTGGCTTTGAACCATATTATTTTTATCGACTGGAAAAAACTCATCATGAATCTAAAACTATTCATGTAAAAAATGAAATTACGTCACTTCATTTTCATTTTATTCATAATGGACCTGCTGAAATATGCTCACTCTATCTTCACCCTGATTTTCGAAATTCTCAAAATGGAAGGTTTCTTTCACTATCTAGATTTCTCTTTATTGCCGAAAATAGAAAATTCTTTGAAGATCAAGTGATTGCAGAGATGAGAGGGATGGTTAACGACTCAGGACACTCCCCCTTTTGGGACGCTGTAGGTGCCAATTTTTTTAAAATTGATTTTCCAACTGCTGACTACTTATCGGTAAAAAACAAACGATTTATTGAAGACCTGATGCCAAAATATCCAATCATTGCAAATCTTCTTCCTGAAGATGCTCAATATGTTATAGGGCGAGTTCATCCAAACACTGAACCAGCAAAAAGAATATTAGAACAGGAAGGCTTTAGATTTTCTGGTTTAGTAGGCATCTTTGAACCTGGGCCCGTTCTCATTGCTGAAGTCGATAATATAAGAGCAATCAAAGATAGCACGATTGGAGATATTGAGGAAATTTCAGAAAAAAGTTTTAAATCAGAAATCTTCATCATTTCAAGAACTTCTCCTCCATTCAAATGCGCTCTAGGAGGAGTCTCTAAACTCAAAAGCGGAGGCTATAAAATTTCAGGAGTCACTGCTGCAGCTCTGAAGCTTAGGCTTGGAGACAAATTTCGATTTGTCTCTTTTAGACCTGAAACCTTACCAAAGAAGAAAAAGAAATAAAGTTCAGGACTTTATTGTCCTGAACTTGTACTTTCAAAAATTTTATCAGCAGATGCGGCAACGAAACCTTGATAAAGGTTTCCATCTTTGCCTGCATATCTTTTTGCAAATTCATAATAACAAGCTGGAATGGTGAGTTTTCCATCGGAAAATTCAACTTCGATATTGTTCGCCAATGTTGAAGATTGTTCTAATAACACTTCTTTTGAACCTTTGATTTCTCCTCCGGAATTATTTAATTTAAAGCCATGACTTTTCAAATAGTCATTCAGTACAGAGAGAGAATCAAACTTTGTGAGATCGTTAACGAAAACAGTGAAATGATTTGGTCTGTAGCCAAAAGCAGCAACCCAAGCAGCATAATCGCTTTCCTTCAAAAGCTCTTGGTAAATTTTAGTTGAAACTGACCAAGGTCTACCACAAGATGAAAAATCAAATTCAAGTTCTTTGCCTTTTGGAATTTGATTCACGAGTGAGTTGATATTTTCTCTCAAGGATGAAGAAAACTCTTCTAGTTTTAGTTCTGAGATAAAAATCTTAGGCAATTTTGGATCTGCATGCAAATAGCTTTTAGCGTACAATTTTTTTTCAGGAAAATGATAATCCCCTGAATACTTATAGCCACTGTCAATAAATGGCTTCGCAATCGTATCAACACCTAATCGAGGATGATTAAACGTTCTAAGGGCAATATGATCATTAATAATCTCAGTTTCGCCTTTCAAAAGTAAATCATAAACCTTTTGAGCAAGAGGATTAATTTGTACGTAATCTACCCACATTTTTTTTAATAATTCTTGTATAGTATTAATCTTCATAAATTCTCCTGAATAATTTAAAGCATTATATCATTCATAAAACATTTGAGTAAGTGAGGTTAGGATTTTTTTTAGCTTTAATTCTGGGATAAATTATGGAAAAAGAGTATGATTTAAAGCATATTTTTCAAAGGATTTGGTATGAATATGGTTCTTAAAGGTGATTACTTTAACGGTGAATTTACTAACCCCTCTGGAATTTCCGGCAACAAAGGGGCTGATGAAGTAATTGAGAAAAAATCCCCTGCAGATCTCTCATCTGTGCTTTGGAATGCAAGTGTGCACTACACTCACATCGAAAACGTACTTGATTCTTCTGTTCAAGGTTATGAAACTTGGAGAAAATTTACATTTGAAGAAAGAATAGCATTTTTAAAAAAGTATCAAGAAGTTGTTAAAAATAAGAAAGAAGAAATCGCAATGGCATTGGCCCTTGAGGTTGGAAAACCTCTTTGGGAAGCAAGAACTGAGGCTGCAGCCCTAGATTCAAAGGTTACGGTCACAATCACCGATTCATTAGAACGTATTAAGCAAGAAACTATTCAGAATGTGATGCCGAAAATTGATGGCCATGTTGTGTACAAACCACTTGGACCTTGTTTTGTCATAGGCCCATTTAACTTTCCTTGCCACCTAGCGAACGGACAAATTCTTTCGGCACTCCTTGCTGGTAACTCAATTATTTTCAAGCCATCAGAAAAAACCATTTATTCTGCCCAGTTAATGATTGAATGCTTTCACCAGGCAGGATTTCCAAAAGGTGTTATTAATTTTATAAACGGCACAGGAAAAACTGCGTCTGATATCACTAAGGATTCAAGAATAAAGGGTATCTTCTTTACTGGATCTAGAGGAGTTGGTCTTAAAATTCTCGACAATACTTACAGAGATTTAAATAAACTAGTTGCTCTTGAACTAGGTGGAAAAAACTCCACCATTCTCCATCATGATACGAATATTTCTCATGCACTTCCTGAACTTTTGAGAGCTTGTTTTTTAACTACGGGCCAAAGATGTACATCGACATCGATGATTCTCATTCACAAAAAAATAGAACAAGAATTTATTAATCAATTTAAGGAAGTAACCTCCAAAATTATCGTAGGCCATCCGCTGAGTAATAATCCTGAACCTTTTATGGGTCCACTTATTGATGAGGCTGCTGAAAAAATGTATTTTGACTTTTGCCAAACGGGAGTATCCGAAGGAGCAGAAGAAATTCTTTCTGCTAAGAAATTAGATTTGGGTCACACTGGTTACTATGTTTCTCCTTCTATTCATTATCTTTCAAAACCAAACACTAGTGGAAAATTCATTCAAGAAGAAATTTTTGGGCCAAATTGCTTTTTTATTCCTTACGAAAATATTGAAGATGCTATAAGAATTGCAAACTCAACATCCTATGGGCTTGCTGCCTCAGTTTTTACAAAAGATGCCAATATCTACAAGCAATGCCTAAGAGATATAGATTCTGGATTAATAAATCTCAATAGATCAACCGTTGGAGCAACTGCACGCCTTCCTTTTGGAGGAGTTAAAAATTCTGGGAATCACCGGCCTGCCGCAGTTTCTATGATTGATCACTGTATTCATGCTGTTGCCTCTCTTGAAACTCTTGATGATACAAGCTCTACTCTTAAAGATGTTGTTGGATTAAAAATTTAGATGAGCACCGAGTTTGATGCTGAAAAAAATTTAAATGAAAAATGGCACATTAGGATACTTGCTGCAATTCAAATAGTTCACATCCTAGATTTTGTGATCATGATGCCACTAGGTGCAACCTTTATCAGGATTTTTCACATTACTCCTGTTGAGTTTTCAACCCTAGTTTCTGCTTACACAATTAGTGCAGGTATTTTTAGTATCCTGGGTGCTCCCTACGCAGATCGATTTAACAGGAAATCATTTTTGTTATTTAACTTTCTAGGATTTATGCTTGGGACCCTGCTTTGTGCAACTTCAAATAATTTTTCTTCATTACTCTCTGGTAGAATTCTCGCTGGAGCATTTGGTGGAATGCTTAATGCCTGTGTCTTATCTTTTGTTTCTGATATTATTCCTTTCCATCGCAGAGGAGCAGCCATGGGAGTTGTAATGTCTGCTTTTTCAATTGCAAGTGTTGCTGGTGTGCCAATTGGATTATGGATTGCTAACGCTTTTAATTGGAATGCCTCTTTTTATTTCATCGTCATTTTTGCCCTCTTCATTTGGATCACTTCTTTCTTAGTTCTTCCCTCTATTAATGCGAAATCTAAACACAAGGCTCTGGGTGAAAATTTTAATGAATTCAAAAAAATATTAACCCAAAGAATTTATCTTCAATCATTTCTTTTAACAGGTACTTTGGCCTTTGGAATTTTCATGATTATTCCCTTTATTGGACCTTACCTAGTTAAAAACGTTGGGCTAAAAGAAACTGAACTCCCTTACATTTATTTGGCCGGCGGTTCAGGAACAATAATGATGGCCCGCTTTGTCGGTAAAATGAGTGATCGCCTAGGCTGTTTCAAAGTCTTCAAAAGAATTATATTTATATCAATTATACCCATTTTTTTGTTAACAAATCTCAGTGCTACCCCACTTTGGATAATTTTAATTGTCTCAACTTTATTTACAATGTTTGCCTCAACTCGCCTCATTCCCGCTATGACATTAGTTTCGGGAGTAGTTTCACCAAAAGAGCGAGGAGCTTTTATGTCCATAGAAAATTCAGGAAGACATTTAAGTTCCGGAATAGCCTCCCAAGTTGCTGGTCTTATTATTGGATCTACGATCGATGGAAAGCTTACAAACTATCATCTGATTGGTTTTCTTTGTATCTTCTTTTCACTCATTTCACTCGTAATTGCAAAAAATTTAGATTTAAAAATTAAATTGAAAAATCATTCCATATGACAAAAGCACATTTAGCAGCGATTGCTGCATTTTCTCTTTGGGGGCTCTTACCAATTTTTTGGAAAACACTTTCTGAGCTCTCTAGTTTCGACCTATTTGCCCATCGGATTTTTTGGTCTTTTTCAACCTTGACCGCTATACTAATCTTTAAAAAGAATTTATTTCTTCTTAAAAATATCTGGAATGATAAAAAGAAAAGGTATTTTCTTACTTTATCATCCCTGATGATTTCAACTAATTGGCTCCTTTATATTTACGCTATAAATACTGGCAAAATCTTAGAGGCAAGTCTGGGTTATTTTTTAAATCCTATTTTTAATATTTTAATTGGAAGTCTTTTTTTAAAAGAAGTTATTCGTCCCTTTCAATGGCCTTCAGTCATTCTTGCCCTTCTCTCACTCGTTTATATTGTAATGACGTCCGATTTAAACCATATTCCATGGATTGCCATAACTTTATCTCTAACATTTGCTCTTTATAGTTTAATAAGAAAAACCATCCACGTGGGATCATTAGAAGGTTTAACCTTTGAGACAAGTCTTATGGTTCTACCTGTTGGGATTTGGTGGTTCACTCATGAAGCAAATCCATTATTATTTTTAGACATATTACCATCTTGGAAAATACTTCTTTTAATGACTGCAGGTCTAATAACAAGTATTCCTCTCATTCTTTTTGCCTATGGGGCCAAAAGACTTAATTTAGGAACACTAGGCTTTATTCAATACCTTTCACCTAGCTTAAAATTTGTTTGTGGACTTTTTATTTTTCACGAACCATTAAGCCAAGAAAGATTAATTTCATTTGTTATCATTTGGATTGCACTCGCATTTTATACAATTGAATCTTTTATACATTTAAAAAATTTTAAAAAAGTTAAAACATGATTTCTTTAAAAAATATTCAAAAAGTTTTTAACTCAAAAGGAATTGCTGGCCTTAACGGTGTGAATCTCGAAGTTCACAAGAATGAAATACTTGCCATTGTAGGCGCAAACGGCAGTGGAAAAACAACTCTTTTAAATATTATAAGCGGAAATATCCAACCAGATGCAGGAGAGACTAAAATATCAGGTAAGATTGTTACCTATTCTCCAATCGATGTTAAGAAAGAAACAAATGTATTAGAATTTTTAATTCAAATAAATCAATTAGAAGTTGATGATGAAAAGAAGCTACAACTTGCAAGAGATATGGCCCAAATTTTTGAATTCACCTTTCAGCTAAGGCAAAAATTTGGCGAGCTTTCGGCCGGACAAAAACAGAAAATACTCCTAGCCGCTCATCTTGTTAATTTACCAGAAGTTATTTTACTTGATGAACCTTTTGCTCATCTTGACCCATTTACGAGAAGAGGTATTTTAAAAAGCCTTTTTGAATATCTAAAAAATTCAGAAATAACTGCAATTTGGGTGACTCACGATTTAATTGATGCCTTTGAGTTTTCTGATCGCGTGGGAATATTAAATTTTGGCAAAATAGAGCAAATTTCCAATCCCAAAGAGCTCACTCTTAAACCTAAAAATCTATTTGTAGCACAATTCATTGGTTATAAAAATTTTTTGCCTATTAAAAAAATTGATCAAGAATGGATCACTCCTTGGGGAAATATTCCTACAAGTTCTAATTTTCATGAAGCAGAAGAAGCCTTCCTAATAATTCCAGAATCCTCCTGGTTTATTGATAATAAAGTTTCACCAAGTTTAATTCAAAACATTTACTCTACAGGCCTAGAACTCAAGTTAGAAATTCTCATAACAAATAAAAAATTTTGGGTTAATTTCAAAAGATCGTGGGGAGAAATTCAACCTGGAGACAATCTCTCACTCTCCCCAAGACTAGATGAATGTTTAACAATCCCCCTTTAAACGATATTTCAGAGGTTTAAGTGATTAAAATTTTAAGCGAATTACTCAAATCTGTGGTACTAAGTGTCTATGGCCGTTACATATTTTAAAAAAGAAAATTATCAAAGAAAACCAGATTGGCTTAAAGTAAAACTCCCGCAAGGAGAAGACTTTAAAGAGATACGGGATAACCTAAGAGAAAAAGGATTATCTACCGTTTGTGAAGAAGCCAAATGCCCCAATATTTCTGAATGCTGGAGCGCTAGAACTGCAACAGTAATGATTCTTGGTGACACCTGCACCAGGGCGTGCAAATTTTGTCACGTTAAGACAGGAAACCCCAAAGGCTTTATTAACCAAGAAGAAATAGAGAATACTTCTAGAATGGTTTCTCTCATGAATCTTAGATATATCGTGATTACCAGTGTTGATCGTGACGATTTGGCAGATCACGGCGCGGGTCATTTTGCTGCTGTCGTAAAAAAAGTTCGTGAAGATCATCCTGAAACTAAAGTTGAAGTTCTTATCCCTGATTTTGGAGTTGTAGAGGAAAGAATGAGGATTCTTGCAGATTCTAATCCATTTGTTATCGCTCAAAATATTGAAACGGTAAAAAGACTAACTCATCCAGTTCGTGATCCAAGAGCTGGATATGAAAAAACGCTAAACTGCCTTAAATTCTACAAAGAACAATATCCTCATATTCAAACAAAAACCTCAATTATGGTTGGACTTGGAGAAACTTGGAAAGAGATTCATGAAACTCTTGAAGATATTAAAGCAGCTGGAGTGGATATCGTCACTTTTGGCCAGTATCTTCAACCAAGTCCAAGGCATTTAAATGTCGAAAAGTTTTATACACCAGAAGAATTTGAAGAATTAAAAAGATTATCTCTAAAAATGGGATTTAAATTTGTTGCTTCTGGCCCACTAGTAAGAAGCTCCTACAAGGCCGGAGATTTTTTAGATTATGTTGAAGGCAAGTGAGAGATTCATTGATTTCAAAGTAAGTTCTGATGATTTTACTTTTGAGAACAATTCTTATTTCATAAAGAAATGGAACTGGGACTATAAGGAATGTCATGAATTTCAGAAATTTTGCGTCTCAATTGTTCAAGAAGATCCAAAAATAAAATTTTTCATAGCATGCAACCACCCTAGAGTTCTAACCCATGGACGAGGGTTGCAGAAACCCAAAAAAGGTGAGGTTTTAAATTTAATCGATTTTGATTTTTCCTTATTGGAAAAAACAGATCTTCCATTTTATAAAATTGAGCGTGGAGGGGGACTAACTTTTCACCACCCCGGTCAATTTATTTTCTATCCAATAATTAAATTAAATCCAAATCAACTATCGCTTTCTAAAATGACCTCTGAAATATTTCAGTTTTCGTCTGAGATTTTAAAATCTTGGGGTATGACCAATTTGAGTTCTGAAAATAAACTGATGGGGCTATGGAAGGATGAATTTAAAATTGCATCCATGGGCATCGCAATTTCCAAGCTTGTTACATTTCATGGCATGGCCTTGAATATTTATTCTGATGAATACTTCAAAAATATTTTAAAAATAATGAATCCATGTGGACTCAATTCAGAAATATATAAATCTGTAAGTGATTTCATTCTGCCACCAGAAGATGCATTAAATATTTTTGCTTTGAGTTTTTTTGAAAGGATCAAAAATGAGTGGCAATAATTTTGGTAAAATTTTTAATATTACAACTTTCGGAGAATCTCATGGAGAAGCCCTCGGAGTTGTGATTGATGGAATGGTTCCTGGAATTGATATTAATATTCATGACCTCCATCTCGAATTAAAAAGAAGGGCCCCTGGTCAACATCATGTTCATACATCAAGGAAAGAGGAAGACGTACCTCAAATTTTATCAGGTGTTTTTAACAATAAAACATTAGGAACTCCAATCACTGTTATAGTAAAAAATACGTCTCAGCGAAGTGAAGACTACGATAAATTAAAACAAACTCACCGACCTGGTCACGCTGACCAAACAACAATTGATAAATATGGTCTAAGAGATCATCGAGGCGGTGGAAGATCATCAGGCAGAGAAACCTTGGCAAGAGTCATTGGTGGCTATTTCGCAGGCCTCATTATTCCTGAAATAAGTTTCTATGCTTATATTTCTCAAGTCGCACATTTTAAAATTTCTGAACATCCCCAGAATCACCTCGTTGATAGAGGTGAAATTAATATTCCAGATAATAAAATTTCTAAAGAAGTGATTGAATATTTATCTGAATGCAAATCCAGAGGTGAATCCGCAGGTGGAATTGTCTGTCTATCAATTCAAGGTGTTCCAAAAGGACTTGGAGAGCCTGTCTTTGATAAACTCAAGGCCGACCTTGGAAAATCAATGCTTTCTATTCCAGCCTGTCTTGGCTTTCAACTTGGCTCTTCATTTGAAAGTTGTTTATTGCCAGGATCAGACTTTTCAAAAAATTCAATGAATTTTTCTGGAATGGAAGGAGGAATTTCGAATGGAGAAGAAATCTTTATAAAACTTGCCTTTAAGCCTACGTCAACCGTTGGGCAAAATGCAATTAATGGAAGGCATGATCCATGTATTCTTCCTAGAGTAATTCCGGTGGTTGAGGCAATGGGAAAAATTGTTATTGCCGATCATTTTTTACGTCAGAATTGCTACGCTTCTTTTCTTCCTTCAAATACAGATCAGTCAAAGTAATCAGGGCCTCCTGATACCTTTTTAAACTTTCAAGCTCTGGATTTGATTGAACTGGTGCTAGATTTTTAAAGTTATCATCCGTCCATTTCCAAAATTTGCCATGATGAAACGCCCCCATCTCATTGGCCACAAGACCTGAACTATTCATTGCAGAACTTTTTTCCGAAAAAATGTTCTCACCCAAAGAAATGTAATCCTGACCAGACAAAGTTAAGTTATAAAGAGTTGGAAAAATATCTTCGTGGGATCCAAATTTCTTTGAATCAAAATTGGAGGGTCTTAAAGTGTTAGGTAAAAAAATATAAAAAGGAACAGCATAACGTCTAAACTCTTTATCCCAATCGACTCCTTTAGCAATCCAGAAACTATGATCACCAGTAAAAGAAACAACCGTTTTCTCTCTTAAAGGACCGCTCTTAATTCGATCTAAAAATTCTCCCATTTTTTGATTAGCATATTGAAATCCAAGTAGCCTTTTCCTGGCGAGATCTTCTCTTACTGTAAGACCATTCAAAAAATCTAAACTCAACTCTAATGATAGCGGTTGATAATGAGGAGAAAATTCAAAAGGTGGATGATTACTAGTTGTTAACACAAAGAAAAACTGTGGTTTTCTGGCAGATTTTAAACGATCTTCAATGAAAGAATATAAGTACTCGTCATATATTCCCCATTCATTACCTAATTCTTCATCACTCAAATTCTGTAACTCAGGAAGAAATTCCTTAATTTCATCTGCGCCCCAAACTTCATCATAGCCTTGAACTTTTAAATATTTCCCTAGATCTCTCCATCCTAATTTACCACCATAAACGAAGTGGGTATCATATCCATTTTTCCTATAAGCTAAATGTCCAGAAGACTGCAATGGAGTTTTTAAAAATTCTGACTCCGATAAAAATCGTGCTCCAGGTCTAATCACCTGTGAAGTTGCAACAGATACAACACTTCCAATTGTTCCATTCTCTGCAGGTAAAAAGTTAGTAAAATAAAAATCTTCCTTTAGATGTTTTTTTAAACTTCCATAAAGATTAAAATTCTTGTTATCAAGATCACTCCAAAATGTCCCATGACTTTCCATAACAACAACCACGACATGTGGAGGATTCTGTTTCAAAAAATCATTGGAAGGGGTTGTTTTCTTTAATTGCAATGACAGGCTTAACTTAGAGTTATACTTTTTTTGAAAGACCATTTCGTAAGCTTGATCTATAGAAGAGAACTTATATTTTTTTAAATAATTAAAATTATCTTTGCCAAATGTTTTCCGAATCTTAATTGTTCTATTTAAACTAATTGGTCCATTTATAGAAATTTTATTAATAAAATCCACACTACTCAAATGTGCATCTTCAATTGAGAGAGGTAGTCTTGAAAAATTTCCCCTCGCAAAAAAGGCGAGAACAAGAATTTCAAAAAAAAGAATTAAACAAATGACTGGTTTACGAACCCTGGGTTTTAATTCAAATTCGAAAGGAGATAACAAGAAAAATAAGAACTTAAAACATAAGAAGAAAAAAACACAAAAGAAAAATAACCACAAAAAGATATTATAGTTTTTCCAAATTGAAATCAAAACCGCTTTGGTATCATCTTCCAACAATCCATAAAAAAGTATATTGATATGATCTTGAAAAAATGAAAAAAATCCATAATCACAAACATAAATCCAAAAAAGCGTAAAAAGACCAGCTGAAATAAAAAACAGAATGATTCGCCTGACGATTTTGATTGTTCTTTTTCCATCAAAAAAACATCCAAGATTCAAAGAAACAAATGGAACAAAAAAGATATAGGCCAAAGGCATTAAATCAAAACGAAGTCCAAGAAAAAATGCCGATAGAACTTGTTCTTTGTGCAAGAGGAGAATATTCCAATCACCAAAATAAAAAGCGAAAACAATTCTACAAAAGGAAAGAATGAATAAATTTATTAAGAAAAGCAGTAAAAGATTTTTTGACCATTTAATATAGTAATTTTTTAATGATAAATTCATAAGACTTTTATCTTATTTATCTTATTCTGCTGTGTCACCAAACATTAAGTTCCTCTCAAAATCTTCAGGCTTCGTGGCATTTGATTTTGCCTCCTCCATTGAAATGAGTCCTTTTTTATAAAGAAAGGTAATGTGCTGGTCAAAACTTTGTGCCCCGGAGGTATTCTTTCCTTTTTCAATATAAGTATAAATCTCTTTAGTTTTTGTAGGATCCAAAATAGCTTCTTTAATTCCTGGATTATTTATCATTATTTCTTGTGCGGCCACTCTACCCTTGCCATCCTTTGCCTTGAGAAGTCTTTGGGAAATTGTTGCATGTAAGTTATCTGCAATCCTGGTTCGAACAACATTCTGTTCTTCTGGCGGGAACATAGATATCAGTCTTCCAATGGTACTAAGGGCATCCGTTGTATGAACGGTCCCAAACACCAGGTGACCCGTCTCAGCAGCCTTCATGGCAATTGATATCGTTTCAGCATCTCGCATTTCTCCAATTAAAATAATGTCTGGATCTTGCCTTAGTGCTGATCTAAGTGCCGAATTAAAATCATTCGTATCTTGGCCAATCTCTCGCTGGGTAATTCTAGACTTTATTGGTTGGTGAACATATTCAACAGGATCCTCTAAGGTTAGAATATGAACAGCTGAAGTTCTGTTGATATAGTTTATCATAGCAGCTAAAGTTGAACTTTTCCCTGATCCCGTTGCTCCAGTAACTAAGACAAGACCAGCATTGGCAGAAGCAATTTTGTTTACAACTTCAGGTAATTTCAAATCCTCAGTGGTAGGAATTTTGTCACTAATTAATCTTAAAATAAGCCCCAACTTCCCTTGATAGCGCAGAAGATTATATCGAATTCGACAAATACCAGGAACAGTAAAAGAACCGTCATGCTCTTTAATGGTATCGATATTTTTTAAAACCTCTTGATCTTTGATCATTATTTTACAAACTAGTTTTAAATCATCATTGGTTAGGTTATCCATTTTAACAGGAACCAAATCCCCTCTTAATCTAAAGCAAGGCTTTTCATCAGTTCTTAAATGAATATCACTTACACCTGATTGGGAGGCAGATTTAATAATTGTAATTAAAGCATCGGATGTTAATGCCATCTTGAAACCTCATCATTAATATATAATCTTATCGTTTCTTTTTTTAAGGAGATGAGTCCTTTATACCGAACAAAAAACATCGGACTTAAATACCTATTAAAACCACCGAAAAGTAAATATGGAAAATGTTTGGAATTCAGAGAAAATTTTTTTAGATGGAGATGAGTACTACAATGAACTCCTAAAAGATATATCAAGCGCAAGATATTACATAACAATTGAAATGTATATTTTTAGTGACGATTTATTAGGTAGAAAAGTTGTTGAATATTTAATTGATGCGAGAAAACGAGGGGTAAAAATTCAAGTTATCGTAGATGGAATTGGAAGCTATGATTTCTTTAATCATCTTCATAAAAAACTGGTTGAAAATGATATTAAGGTCAAGATGTATAATCCACTCCCCTTTTATCATCCTTATTACGGTCAACTTAATTTCCTAAGAAAAATTCAGGTATTTTTCTTACGTTTATTAAAAATCAACCAAAGAAATCATCGCAAAATTATTACCATCGATCATAGAATTTTATATACCGGAAGCTTTAATATAACGGCCGAGCATACTAAACTTCATTATGAACCAGCATGGAAAGACATGGGAGTTAAAGTTACTGGTGATTTTGTTCGTTTTTCGATTTTAAATTTTAAAAAAATTTGGAAAATAAGAGATTATTTTAGGTACAAAAAATCGATTAAAAACCTAAAAAGAATTAACTGGCGAAACTCTCCGGTCCTTCTTAATCAAACTATTTTCATGAAAAGATATTTGTTCAAGAATTTTTTAAACAAAATAAATTCCTCGCAGCAAAGAATATGGTTTATGACTCCATATTTTATTCCAAAAAGAAGATTAATCAGATTACTTGGTAGGGCCGCTGAAAGAGGAGTTGATGTAAGGATCATTATCTCCCTTAAAACAGATGTTCCAATCTTCAGAACTCTTCAATATTTTTATTATGGTTATCTTTTAAAAAAAGGGATTAAAATCTATCAATATTCAGATGCTATATTGCACGCAAAAAATTATATAATTGATGATTGGATGACAATTGGCTCAACAAATTTAAATCACAGAAGCTTCATCCATGACTTGGAAGTAGACATGATTATTCAAGAAAAAAACAACCTTAAAATTCTTGAAGATAATTTTAATCAATCTATATTTTCAAGCATTCCTATAACTCAAGAATCATTGAAAGCAAGACCCTTATGGGATAAAATTCTTTCAAGACTCTTCTTTTTATTTAAATACTGGTTTTGAAATGAAAATAAAAATTCTTTCTTATAACATTCATAAAGGTTTTACTATTACAAACCAAGATTTCATTTTGGACAAAATAAAATCAGCGATCAAAGAAACCAATGCTGATATTCTTTTTCTTCAAGAAGTTTTAGGTCACCATGAGGATGAGAGATGCAAAATTCCTGAATGGGAAACTGCTATTCAATTTGAATATCTCGCAGATAATCTTTGGCCACATTTTGCATACGGGAAAAACGCTATTTATGCCGAAGGCCACCATGGGAATGCAATATTAAGTAAATTTCCCATACAGGATTGGTCCAATCATGTAATCTCAACTAATAGGTTTGAACACAGGGGATTACTTAAAGCAAAAGTGAGTATTCCCGGTACAGGTCAAGACATTTTACTCGCCAATACTCATTTAGATTTAACTCAAAAAGGTAGAGACCAGCAGGCCGGAGTTATCATTGAACACTTCCTCGCTGAAAACTCATGCCCTTGGATACTTGTAGGTGATTTTAATGATTGGAATTTTAAAATATCTAAAAGGATTGAAAAAGAACTTGAAGCTAAAGAAGTATTTAAATATCAAACGAATAATTATCCACGAACTTTTCCCTCAGTATTTCCAATTCTTTCTCTTGATAGAATCTTTATTAAAAATTTAAATATTGTATCTTGTCAAAGGTTGTCAGGGACAAAATGGAGCTCCTTATCTGATCATCTCCCATTACTAGTTGAGGTCGATACTCTTATTAATTATTAATAATTATTTTTTTACCTTGATAAAATGCGACACATTTACCCACAAACTTTAGGATTGATCCATTTACAACAATCCCTGCACCATCAGGACAAGCATATAAAATTTTCTTATTCGATTTAGTAAATTTTTTGAATGTCTCATCGTATCTTTTTGAATTTTTAAAATGAGGAAAAAAATAAAAATCAACAAGGCCTAGAGAATTAAGATTTTTAATATTTACGTCATTATCGTCTCTATCAAAATCTGGATAACCCGCCATTTCGATATTATCAGTCATCATAATGGCGCCAGCAGATAGCCCAGTTAAAACTCCTCCGTTTAAAACAAAATCTTTTATCGGTTTTATTAAATTAGCTTTTCTTAAAGAATTTAAAAAATAAAAAGTATTTCCTCCGTCTAAATGAATCACATCACTTTTCAGAACCCGATTTAAAAGTACCTGATCAAATTTAATATCAACTGGGAAATGAATAAATTTTGAGATGTTAAACTTAGAATATCTTTCAATGTAATCTTTAAAATCATATTCTGAAAGATATGAGCTAGAAGGAATAAAACTAACAGTTGGATCTTTTTTTTTAATTAAATTGATAAAAACATTATCTAATTGAGAATTATCTTTGTTATCTCCACCACTAAAGAAGACCAGTTTCATAGACCTTCTCTACATTCTTTTACTATATTCAGAAATCTTTTCATTAGAAAATGATTAAATTTCAATTCTATGTTTTTAAATTTTTGCGGTCTGAAATCAGGATTTAAATTTTGATAATCAGTGAATCTTATTGCTAGTTGATAAATATCAAGAGGTGTTAATCCCTTTCTATTTTTCATCAACTTTTCAACCATTATCGTTATGGAATCTCCTGTTATGCGATCATATTTGTTTATGACAGAGGATCTCATTGAAATTTCTAAAAGCAGTCTTTCTCTTTTTACTTTAAAACTTCTAGATATTATCTTTATTAAATTCAAATAGCTTCTTTGAAAAGACATTACAAAAAAATCTCTCTTTAATATTTTTCTGACATCCTCTCTTTTTGCATAACTTGACTTTCCAATTTCAACAAACTGCTCACTGGATAAATATTTCGCATCTGATAAGTAGAGTTGAGGCAACTCTCTTAAAAGATCTCTCATACAAAAGAGAGCATCTTTATTAATTCCATCTGCTACTTTGTGTATCGGTCTGTTCGATTGAAGTCTTTCAAAGAATGAAAAACGATGTCGAAACTTTGTCACTTCTTCATTATGATTTCTGATGAGATGATCCGTATACTCTTGCTTTAGACCTATTTTCTTTAAAAGGTTCTCATTTTTTTTAAGTTGAAAGACATCATCAAATTTCGTCATTAAATTGTGATTTTTAAAAAAATTTAATGGTTTTTTATTTTTGGTAGTTAAATAATCTGCAATTTGAATAAAACATTGAGCAATATATTTAGCCTTACCTTTCTGCTCTTTAATATTTGTTGAGAATCTTTGAACATCATCAAAACGATAATCTGCATGAAATAATCCGAATTGCCTTACAGAACCATAATCTATGATTCCTCCATCCATTAAAATATTGTCTCCATCCCAATCTAGCCAACAAAAAATATATTCATCCTCAAATTTAGCAGCCACTTCAGCAAATCGCTCAACGACTTGTTCTGCTAAATAGAAATACTTCTCTGCTTGAGATGTAAACCGATTTCTTTTCCAATTTTTATTCTTAATTTCTCTTTCAATATAATAATCTGCAACCTGTTTTAAGGTAGAATAGTTTCCTTGTTTAAGATGACAAAAAAAGTGACTCGGCCTAATAAGATTCTCATAGGCCCTGACATTAATTGCTAACCCCTTTTCAAATTCAATAATGGCTAAAATTCTTTCTGTTTTAATATCGTTTTTTGCAAGTGTTTCAGAAAAAAATAACGTTTCATATCCTTCGGAGACCTCAGATAATCCACAACCGTAGGAGATAGACGGATCCCCAGTCTTATAAAATTTTTTATTGATATTACAGGC
>JACCDO010960452.1_pt1 | contig 44098 bp, 42 predicted proteins | sample 7446101 | NCBI WGS metagenome assembly JACCDO01 (sample SAMN15323440, study PRJNA562643) | freshwater metagenome | isolation source: river surface water | place: USA:Blue River Watershed | collected 2017-08-16 | reverse complement strand
CCATGGAAGACAGTCGACGATTTCGTTGCGTACGCAAAAAAGAATCCCGGAATGACTTACGCATCGAGTGGACCGAATACACAGCAACAAATCGGTGTCGAGTCGTTCGCCCGGTGCAAGGGACTTACGTTCAAACACGTTCCAACGAAAGGCGGCTCGAGCGCAAACACTGCGTTGATGGGCAAGCACGTTGACTTTATCGCTGGATCTGGCTCCCACATCCCCCTCGTCGAACAAGGTGTATTTCGGGAGCTCGTGACGTTTCACGTCGACGCGCGAGATCCAAAACGTCCTGACATTCCGGTCATGAAAGACATCGGTTGTCCGCCAACTAATCCGCCAAACGGCATGATTATCGTCGCGCCTGCTGGCCTGCCAGATCCAATCGCGACCAAACTGACAGCGGCGTTTAAACAAGTTTCAGATACGCCCGAATTCAAAAAGCTTCTCGATAAATACAACCTGGACTATGCGTACGAAGACGGTAAGTCAGTGCAAGATAAATTTCCCGCTGAAATCGAGTGGTACAAAAAGTACTTCACCGAAGCAGGCATGACACTCAGATAATCGGAAACAGGATCAAAACATGAAGCAAACTAATCCCCAGAGTATTGCTTGGGATGCAACGGCAGACTTAGTCGTCGTCGGCTTTGGCGGCGCAGGTGCCGCTACAGCCATTACTGCCGTTGAGGCAGGAGCCTCGGTCATCTTGCTGGACAAAGCACCGGAAGGACAAGAAGGCGGTAACACGCGCGTTGCCGCACAAGGCTACCTGAACACGTCGACACCAGAGGGTGCAGCGACTTATCTGAACGCTTTATGTGGCCCTTACACCGTTCCGCAAGATATGGTCAAAGTCTGGGCGGAAGAGATGTGCAAGAACAACGAATGGCTATCCTCGATTGGCGGAGATCCGCAGGAGCACCAGCACAAGGTAGGGATCGAATTCCCTGATCTACCAGGCGCAGATTCGGTACACAAGTTTCACCATGGCGATATCCTTGGCTACTCAAAAACTTGGGAGATGCTCGCCGAAGCCGTTCGAGTGCGTCCAATCGAAGTTCGCTATGAATGTCCCGCTACCCGCTTAATTCAAGATCCGCTGACGCAAGAGGTTGTCGGTGTTGTGGCGAATCACAAAGGCAAGTCTATCAATATCAAGGCACGCAAAGGTGTCGTATTAACTTGCGGTGGTTTCGAAAACAACCAAGAGATGATTCGTAACTACCTGACGGGCGTACCCTACTGCTACACCTCAGGGAGCCCTTTTAACGAGGGCGACGGTGTAAGGATGGCGATGGAACTCGGTGCCGATCTTTGGCACATGAATAACTTTGCTGGACCATCAATGGCGCTTAAGGTCCCAGACTACCCTACCACCTTCTCGATGATGGCACTGCATTTTTCGCATGAGCCCGCAGGCGGCATGGTTGTAGTCGGACCCGATGGAAAACGCTTTACCGATGAGAAATACAAAACAAGGCACGGCAAGGTTGAACATCACGGTAAGTGGTATGCACTGCGTACGCCCTGTCCTATGTATATGATCTTTGATCAAGCCATGATGAATGACGGCCCAATTTATGACGGCAAGCCCACTCATGGTTGGACACAGATCATGAGCGGTTACACCTGGAGCAAAGATAACAAAGCTGAACTGGCCAAGGGTTGGATTAAAACTGCACCTACGTTGGCGGCATTGGCGAAGTTACTCGACCTGCCAGATGGTAGCCTTGATGAGACCGTGGCTCGTTGGAATGGTCAGGTAGCCTCAGGCACAGACTCAGACTTTGGTCGAACCAAAATGTTCCAACCATTTGGAGTAGGCCCGTTCTACGCCGTAGAGCTCTCTCCTTCGATGCTCAACACCCAAGGCGGTCCGCGCCGCAACGCACGCGCCGAGATCGTACGCCCTGACGGTACGCCGATTCCACGCTTGTACAGTGCTGGTGAACTTGGTTCGATCTTTAGTTATCTCTACCAAGGTACCGGCAATATCGGTGAATGCTTTGCTTTCGGACGTATCGCTGCACGCAGCGCAGTAGCGCAAAAAGCGTGGGGCTAAGCCCCACGCTTTGAGCCCCGCGCAGTGACTACTTCGCTGCCGGGGTGTACTTCCCACTTAACTGTGGAGTGTGCACGCCAGGCAAGTTCGCCTCTTGTCTTTCAAGGCGAGTTTGACGCGCCCAAGTGCGCTTTAGATCATCTCGCACGTGAATCTTCAATCGACCCAATCCCTCTGTCTCTAGCTCAATGACATCGCCGTCCATAAACGGATTGAGGCCACGGTGATTCGTACCCGTCGCGACAATATCACCCGGCTCGAGCGTATGAATCGAACTGATCCATTCAATACAACGCGGAATATTGTGCGCCATGTCGTCCGTATTGAAGTCCTGCATAAGTTTGCCGTTATTCCACAAACGGATCTGTAGTTTTTGTGGATCAGGGATTTCGTCAGCGGTCACAATATATGGGCCGATTGGCGCGAATGTATCGCGAGACTTCATCTTGAAAAAGATATTGCCTTCCGGACCTAGTCCGCGAGCGGATCCGTCGATGAAATTTACATAACCAAAAATGTAGTTCATCGCGTCTTTCGCGGCGACATTGGTAGCCCGCTTTCCGATGACAAGCGCGATCTCAGCCTCGCCCTCGAAGATCGTTGCTGGTACATCAGGCAGTACCATCGAATCCCCTGGCCCAATAATTGCACCGGGTGCCTTCTGAAATGCATTGATTGGTGCCGGTTCGCTGCGCGTTCCATCTTCCATGTAATTCACCGCCATGCAATCGATATGGCCAGGCTTTGGTAAAGGTGGACGAATCCTTACAGAGGCAACTGGAACCCCGGTTGCACCGCGTACGAACGCCTCAATTTTCGGGCGATACACATCAAACTGAGCAATTAACCCATTAATCAGATCGTGCGGGCCCACGTGCGGGATGTCTGCCACAAGTGCAGATACGTCCACCACCTGGTCACCCTTCAAAATGCCAAGCTTAAAGTCGTCAAAAAACAGGATTTTCATTTGTGCGTCTCCATCAGAAAGTTTTTTTGTCTTGTCGCGCGTCAACCTTAGCATTGCGCCACCAACGCGACTGCATCATAGGCGGGGAAGTCCATATTTTGAAAACCCCGATCTATTTACCGTCTCACTGTGAAATAGGGTGATTCGGGAGACCCTTTATGCTAGGATAAATTCCAATAAAGCGCCGTTAAATTTAAAAGAACAACAGGCGCCCATGACTAACAATAAAACAAAATTAGTCAGCGCTGTATTCTGGGGAGAGACATAGTGGATTTTGGATACACCAAAGAGCAAGTTGCGCTGCGCAACGAGGTTCTTGACTTTATTCGCACGAATTTGACTGCCGAGGTTTACGCTGAACTCGACGCAGACGAGGAAGCGCTCGAGAACGGACGCAGCGAGCGCCATCCTGGAAAAAAGGGCCCATTGGTCACTGCGCTGTTCAAAAAGATTCACGAGCGCGGTTGGTTAGGATATAGCTACCCTAAAGAATACGGTGGTGGTGGCGGCGATCGTGTCGGCCAAAACATTATCGAAGAAGAGTTTCAGCGGGCAGGAATACAAGTTGGCCTAGCCGGCAGTGGTGCCCCGGCCATTATGGCCGCGGGAACAGAAGAACAAAAACGTCACTACCTGCCGAAACTTATCGCAATGGAGTACACATTTGCATTAGGCTTTACGGAGCCTCATGCGGGAGCAGATCTAGCAGCATTACGATGCCGCGCAGTACGTGATGGCGATCATTTCGTCATTAACGGTCAAAAAATGTACACGACTGCGGCACACACCGCGACGCATATGTACTTGATGGCACGGACAGACCCAGAAGCGGCGCGCCATGATGGCATTTCGATTTTCCTATTCCCCATGGATACGCCAGGCTTAACTGTGCGGCCTCTCTGGACAATTCAAAACAATCCTCGCGCTCCGCGCGGAACCACTTACGGCGACGCACGCAGTAACGAGGTGTTTTTTGAAAATGTGCGCATTCATGAGTCATGTCTGCTAGGTCGTGAAAATCAAGGTTGGCGCGTAGGTTCGATGGGGCTTAACTTGGATCGCGTAGGTGCATCCCGCTATCTGCGTTCCGTGCGCCGCGACGAAGATATCGTAAATTGGATCAAGGCCAATTCGTTTGGTGATTATTCACCCGCAAAAAATCCTGCGATTCGTGACAAGGTTGCGGAACTTTGGATCGAAGGTCAAATCTGCCGTCTGATGACAATGCGCAGCATGTCCATTGTCGAGCATGGCGGAAACTTCACTTACGAAGGTTCAGCAGAAAAAGTATGGTCACCAGAGCACGGAGTGCGCACCACAGAGGCCATCACTCAAATGCTGGGGCCCTATGCGACATTGCTGAATGGCTCACCTCACGCTGTTGAAAAGGGTGTATTTGCGCACAACACGATGGGTGCATTCCAGTCAGGCATCAATCATGGCAGCGTCCAGATTATGCGAGATCAAGTTGCAAAGCGCGGACTGGAACTACCCTCCTCGCGTCGCGCCAAATCGAAATAGCACCGGCTACAGGAAAGAATCATGGATGTATTGTTAACTGAAGAAGAACAAATGGTTGTTACGAGCGCCCGAGAGTTTCTCAGTGGCGAATGCTCGACGACTCTTGTGCGCAAGATGGAATTGGATCCCATTGGTTACCCTCCTGATCTCTGGGCCAAATGCGCTGAAATGGGCTGGCCAGGAATGTGCCTGCCCGAAGAGTATGGCGGACAAGCGTTGCCGCTGGCCTATCTTGGCTTAGTCCTTCAAGAGGTTGGGCGCGCGGTTGCACCAGTACCTCTGCATAGCACTGCGGTGACGGCCATCGCCCTGTCTCGTCACGCAAACAAAGCAATTTGCGAAAAAGTCCTGCCCAGCGTGTGTGAGGGCAAAACGATTTTGACCTGGGCATTTTCTGAAGAAGATCCCAGATTTGTACCTGAATCCGTCAAAATGTCTGCCGCAGTCGATGGCGACGCCTTTGTCTTGAGCGGTCGCAAACTATTCGTCGATAATTTTTTAGCAGCGAGTCACTGTCTCGTCGCGTGCCGTACAGCTGAAGCTAGTGCACACAACGAGGGTATCTCACTATTTTTAGTCGACACAAAAGCGAACGGTATTTCTTCTACCCCGCTACGTACGCTCGCTAAAGATCAACAATGTGAAGTTGTGTTCAATCAAGTTCGTGTCCCGAAGACAGCCCTGATCGGAGAACTCCACCAAGGTTGGTCCGCGATGGAACAGCTGCTCGACTTGGCCACTGTGTTGCTTTGCACCCAGATGCTCGGCGCAACGCGCATGGACGCTGAGATGGCGATCGACCACGCCAAATTCCGCGAAGCATTCGGTCAGCCTATCGGTGCATTTCAGTCTATCCAGCACATGTGTGCTGACATGATCATTTGGATCGACGGTGGCGAGCTGCTCGCCTACGAAGCCCTTTGGAAGATGGACAACGGACTCCCTGCACAGGTTGAAGTTTCTCAAGCCAAAGCATTTTGTAATGAAAAATGTCCAGCGGTCGCACGTAACTCGCAATCCATTCATGGTGGTATTGGATTCATGATGGAGTTTGATCTACATCTGTGGTTAAGACGCATCACTGCGTGGTCTATGCGACTTGGTACAACATTTGAGCATCGCGAACGTATTGCACATGCACTGCTTGACACCCCTGGTAATGTTGTATTGGGCGGACCCGTCCCACCCTTGGCCGCTTAAATAATCCCGTTTGGAGTAGCTTCTATGAAATGTCCGGTATGTTCAAAAAATATTGATATCGAAGGCGCAGATTCCAAAACCGGAGAGACTGCATTTGGCGCAAAAGAGATTGATCCAGCCAAAGGTACTCGACAATTTCACGATGGCGAATGGTATTTCTTGTGTTCGCTAGGGTGCCGAACAAAATTCACGATGAGCCCACAGCGATACCTGGGTGGAAAAGCGTGATTCGATAATTCAATGGCTTGACAACCGAAGTATGGAAGGGAGGACTAAGAATAATGATTGCGCTTATTAAAAACTTTTATATTCACCCGGCCGTCTTCGGTGCTTTGTCGCTACTTCTTTGTGCGCTCGTACCACCAGCGCACGCACAAAACTATCCCAACAAGCCTATTAAGATCGTTGTGCCCTTCGTGCCAGGCGGGGGCTCAGACACCGTCGCACGCGTCATGGCTAAAGGCCTAACAGAAGAATTCGGTCAACCTGTTGTCATTGACAATAAAGGCGGCGCCAACACCATCATTGGTACTGAGGCAGTTGCCAAAGCAGAGCCTGACGGCTACACACTGCTACTTTGCACTACTTCGTTCACAACGAATCCAAGCTTGTACAAACTGCCTTTCGATACGTTGAACGACTTTACGCCAGTCACGATGCATCTAGGCGCAAGTCTAATCCTAGTGGTCAATCCTGATCTCCCAGTAAAAAATGTGGCAGAGCTCATCGCGCTTGCTAAACAGCAGCCGGGAAAACTCACATTCGCCTCATATGGCGCTGGAAGTCCCGGACACTTGGCGGGCGAGTTATTCAAGCAACTTGCCAACGTCGATATGCTGCATATTCCATACAAAGGAAGCGCTCCGTCACTTGCTGATGTTGTAGCGGGACGCGCCTCCATGTCGTTCGCTGTGCTTCAACCTGCCTTACCGTTAATTCAGTCTGGACGTCTCCGCGCACTTGGGTTTGTGATGGCCGAGCGCGGTTCACAGCTACCAGACGTACCGACCATTGGGGAAACCTTGCCGGGCTTTCTCATTACCGGATTCAACGGCATTTGCGCCCCAAAGGGTATCCCAGAGGACCGTCTGCAGAAACTTAATGCAGCGATTACGAAGGTCATGACGGCACCTCAGGTTCGAGACCAAATGATTAAGAGTGGTGCTGACGTGCTTGCAACGCCATTAGGACCAAAGGAGTTTGGCGAATTTGTCCGTGCTGATATTGAACGTTGGCGCAAGATTGCAACAGATGCAAAGGTATCTGTGAATTAATTTGTCATTACCCAGCTTAGCGGGTTGTGGCTACTGGCTGTACTTAACTAGAGAGGTTTAGTATGTCTGAATTTTCCGAGTCGCTGAAAAAATATATCGGCATGAAGTCCGAGACCGAGATCGCTTGCGATCCGGTCGAGCAGGGCGCAGTGCGTCGTTACGCACAGGCGATCATGTATGAAGATCCGATTTTTGCGAAGCCATGCGCTAATAACGAGCGTTATGGCGGTCCCGTCGCACCTCCATTATTTCCAACACATCTTTTTCGACGTCCATTACTGACTGAAGATCCTATCCAAGCTAACGCGCATAACCCAGACTTCGATGGCATTGTCGCAGCCACGAGCTCACAAGGTTTGCCGAATATCGAGCCACTGAATGGCTACGCATTGCTAAATGGTGGATCCGAAATCGAATTTTTCCGCTACGCATTACGGGGCGAGACAGTGAAATTAGTCTCGACGTACGCAGATATCGTTGAAAAAGAAACGAGCAAGGGTCCAATTGTTCTGGTCGTGACTGAATCGGAATACCGCACAGGAACCGGCGAGTTGCTTATTCGCACACGTCGCACACAGATTCGGAGAAAATAAAATGGCGCTTGGCAAAACACCTTATTTTGAAGATGTCGCAGTCGGCCTGGAACTTCCTGGGCTTGAAAAAGGTCCACTGACCACAGCGCACTTAATGCGTTGGTCCGCCGCCATGGAAAACTGGCACAAGATCCACTACGACAAGCCCTTTGCAATGGAGCACGATAAGCTTCCGGGCCTTCTCATCAACGGCTCTCTCAAGCAGCAGTTTGTGATGCAACTGTTGGCCGACTGGGCTGGTCCTCAAGGTTGGGCTTGGAAGGCAGGCTTTCAGTTCCGCGCAATGAACCTCGTAGGGGAAACCGTACGTGTTTGGGGCCGAGTAACGGGCAAACGCGAAGCGCCGGACTTCGGACTGATCGATATCGAACTTGGCATCATTAACGATGCGGGTAAAGAGTCGACACCCGGCACAGCGACCGTCGCTTTACCGTACAAAAACGGCAAGCCGGTCCCCTATCCATTTGTTCCACCGAAGTTATAGGTCACCACGTGCAACCACCAGCAACTTCCGAGCAACAGATCCATGGCGCGCTGCACGGCGTCCGCGTGCTGGATCTCAGTCAAGGAATTGCTGGTCCATTCGCGGCACGTTTACTTGGTGATCATGACGCCGATGTCATCAAAGTAGAACCTCTTACCGTTGGAGATTCAGGCCGAAGACTTGCTCCCCTACAGCCAACAGCACCTCCACCTGAGCAAAGTCTTCTCTTCCAATACTTAAATTGGAATAAACGTAGTGTCGCTTTGGATATCACTACATCGTTCGGTCAAAAAGCCTTGCGCGCTCTGATTGAACGCAGCGACATTTTGATCGAAAGTTTTCGTCCTGGATATCTCGAGGGACTGGGCCTAGGCGTCGAAACGATGCTCGAATGGAATCCTCGATTGGTCGTCACCTCCATCACCAATTTTGGACAGACCGGCCCATATGCGCATTACGAGGCAAGCGATCTTACGCTTCAAGCGATGAGTGGCATCATGCAAATTAGTGGACAAGTTGATCGCGAACCACTAAAGCACGGCCTATCGCAATCATATTATTGCGCCGGGTTAACGGGCGCATACGCATCCATCATGGCTTACACAGCCGCCCAGCAGGATCAATTTGGTGAGCATGTCGATGTCTCAATTCATGAGTGCTTGGCATCCGAGCTGGTGCTAAATGAGTCCTACTATGCATTTCTCGGAGCGATTCAGGGGCGTCGAGCAATCGTTCAAGATCCTTTTGCCGGCGAACCCATCGCGACCCGCAAAGGGTACGTAGCCTTCCAGACTGGCGGTGGGGCACCGTTCGAAACATTTGCTGAGCTATTCGATCGACCAGAATTTTTAGAGAAGCGGTTTACAAGTCCTCCCGAAAGGGAAAAACGCGTTCCTGAGGTCAGAGCGCTGTTAGAGGAATGTGTTGCCGATCGCGATGCGAAAGAAGTATTTTTAGCCGGCGCGAAGAAACGATTATTGCTGGGTGTTGTACAAGGCGCGAGCGATCTGCTGAATTGCGAACATCTGGAGGATCGTAAGGCGTTTGCAAATATTTCCCATCCAGACACAGGGACTGATTTGCGCTTGCCCGCGGAGCTAGCGAAGCTATCACTTACCCCGACAGCACTTAGGCGTCGTGCGCCGAGACTCGACGAACACCGCCGCGAGATCCTGGTTGATTTACTCGGACTGAATGACAGCGAGGTCCGCGCATGAGCACGAAGAAGCCAACTCTGCCACTTGTCGGGATGCGAGTGTTAGATCTTTCCTATGTATTTGCAGTGCCTTATATGGCGGGTCTGTTGAGTGACCTTGGCGCAGAAGTTATTAAGATTGAGGCGCCTCATAAACTTGATCAAACACGAGGACGTGCCTTTGGTCCCTACCTCGACAATGATCCCGCACAAGACCCCTGGAATCGCTCAGGCATTTTTTATGTAGTGAATCGTGGCAAACGATCGCTGGCGATGGATATGAGTACACCAGAAGGTCAGCGCATTTTTAAGGAGCTCGTTGCCAAGAGCGACATTGTCCTGGATAACTACACTCCGCGCGTTATGCGTAAGTGGGGCTTGCATTACGATGAGTTAAGAAAAATTAAACCATCGCTCATCATGCTATCGAATACCGGCTATGGCTCCACTGGACCATGGTCGGCATTCCCCAGCCAAGGCACGACGCTTGAGGCCACGATGGGGATTACCTATTACACAGGCTATCGCGGTGACAAACCATGGAAGGTTGGGCAGTCCTACCCCGATTTCATCGCATGCTGGGCCGGGCTAAACGGACTATGGGCTGCCATTGCTCACCTCAGAAAGACGGGCGAAGGTCAATGGATTGATGTTGGCATGTATCAACTCGGTGTCGCTATGATGCCCGAGCCCTTTATTCAATATCAGCTAGATGGCACAGAGCCTGAGCGGATCGGGAACGAACACGCCGAACACGTGCCGAGTAATTTGTACCGAGCGCGTGGAACTGATCAATGGATAGCACTGACGGTAGAAACCGACGCGCAATGGCGAGCTCTAGCGACCTACATCCAAGAGCCAGGATTAGCAACGCACGCTTCCTACGCGAGCGCTGATGCGAGACGCAAGAATCGCGACCTCATTAATCAGAAGATCAGTGCCTGGGCATCGCAACAAGATGCACGTCATCTGACGCAAGAACTGCAAGCACTTGGCATTGCTGCGGGACACGTCTGTAACAGTCGCGACTTATTAAACGATCCCCATTTGATTACTCGTGGCTTCTACGAACAGGTTACGCACCACGAACCCGTAGGCGATCGCCCCATTATTGGACGCCCATACCGCCTACGCTTCAGAGACGCAAAGATCAAAAAGGGCGGGCCTCGGTTCGGTGAAGACAACACAGCAATTTTGCGTGACATTGTGGGGATGTCCGCTGAGCAAATTGAAGCCGCAAGATCTAGTGGCGTCATTAGCGATCTGCCTACAAATCCCGGCATCTCAGGCACAATGAATACCGAGATGATGCTTGAGCTTGGCACTCTAACTGCAGTAGACAAGAACTACAAAGATTATTTCTCTTTCAATAAGGAGAGCACATGATCACTCTTGCGCGAGGCACGTTACGCCTTCTTGCAGTATTTGGCGCATCACTCACTTGCTTAGCTGCATCCGCACAAACATATCCTAGCCGTCCGATTACGTTTGTCGTTCCCTACGGCCCGGGAGGATCAACGGATCCAGTTGCACGGCAATATGCCATGCAATTACAAAAGGCTCTCGGTGTTGAGGTCAACATAGAGAACAAGCCGGGAGGATCCGGCACGATTGGAACAGGGATGGTCGTTCGCTCAAAACCTGACGGTTACACACTTGGACTAGCAACTAACAGCATCCTTGCCTACCAGCCATTAGTGAACGCGAGCTTAGTTTTCAAAAGTCCAGATCAGTACCAGCCGATCGTCAAGCTAGGAGAGATGCCAGTAATCTTAGTCGTGCGCTCTGATGCACCTTGGAAATCTTTTGCCGAGTTTGTACAGCACGTACGAGACAACCCAGGAAAGGTGCGTGCTTCCGTATCAGGGCTGCGAACCGTCCCAGATTTGCTCGCGCAAGAGTTCAATAAGGTTGCGGGTACTAAATTGCGTACCGTCCCATTCACTGGTGGCAGTGGCGAAGCGCTTGTTGCTCTTCTCGGTAACCGGGTCGAAGCGACTCTCTTTACCGGTGCGGTTGGAATACCTAGCCACGTGCAAGCCGGTACGGTGCGTGTATTGGCAGCCTTCAAAGCGGGCACCTACGATCCCGTTCCTGGCGCACAATCCACCGTAGACGCCGGTTACAAAACAACCTTAAGCGCCTCTTTTTATGTCATTGCGCCAAAAGGGCTTCCAGCTGAAGTCCTAGATAAGCTATCTAAGGTGTCCATGGATATCGTGCAAAGCCCAGAATTTGTAAAGTTTTCGAAAGAAGGTTACGCCTTAGACCCGAAAGGCGCAGCTGCACTTCGCAATGAAATCATCCGAGACACAAATACTTTTGCCGAATTACTCAAGGCTTCTGATCAAAAATGAAATGGCTCTCCAAACTCCAATACTCGCAAGGTAGTGAATGATGACAGCGAGCACGATTTCTAAGAAGAACTCCTACATAAGTGCAGGTATTTTTGGTCTGCTTTTGTCAGCCGGCTATTTGCATATGTCTCTTGACCTGCCCATGGGAGCACTCGATGAGCCTGGCGCAGGCTTATTCCCCATCCTAGTCTCTGCGGTGATGGCCTTTGCAAGTTGCGCTGCGATATTAGAGGGATTTAAAGCGCCCAAGGATGACCGAATCGAAATCCCCAGCGGAAGCGATCGCGCCCGTTTAATTAAATTAATCCTGCTGTTATCTACGTACTTTGTCGCAATTCCCTGGCTAGGTTATTCAATCAGCAGTCTAATTTTCTGCGCCGCTTTAATTCGCTTACTGTCAGATACTGATTGGCTGCGTTGTGCTGCGTACTCCGCGATCATGACGGCCGCCGTCTATCTCGTCTTCATCTATTTGTTGAAAGTTCCGATGCCAACAATGGCCCTGGAATTCTAAAAAGGACTCACAGCCGTGGATGCTATTAACGGATTTCTATATGGCCTTGGTGTAGCGCTAACCTTCAACAATCTTCTGGCCGCTCTCGCCGGCGCCCTCGCCGGAACGCTTATTGGGGTCTTGCCTGGACTCGGCCCAACCGCTGGCATTGCAATGATTTTGCCGCTGAGCTATTCGCTTGATCCGACAAGTGGTCTGATTATGATGGCCGGTATGTTTTACGGTGCAATGTATGGGGGGTCAACAACCGCTATTTTGGTCAATATGCCCGGCGAGTCAGCATCGGTGATCACATGCATTGATGGTTATAAATTAACTAAAAAAGGTCGTGCCGGAGCAGTACTCACCATCGTCGCCGCTGGGTCCTTTGTGGGCGGGGTACTTTCCGTCGCCGGTGTGATGCTGTTCGCACCAGCACTTGCGCAGTTAGGATTACTGTTCGGTCCCGCTGAGTTTTTTGCTTTGACTGCAGGTGGATTGCTCTTATTTTCAAGAATTTCCGGTGGCTCATTCGCCGCGGGTATCTTTCCAATGGCGATTGGATTGATGCTGAGCACCGTTGGTCAAGAACTTGTTACAGGCCAAGATCGATTCACGTTCGGTATCAGCGACCTCACGCTTGGCGTAGAACTCGTCGCGCTTGTTGTGGGGCTCTATGGCATTACTGAAATCATGTCGGTCATTGAGAGCCTACAGAAGCAAGTTAAACCTTTACCCGTCCGTCTGCGCGATATGTTTCCGACTAGGCAGGAGTGGGGAAGATCGGTTGCACCCTTCGGACGTGGGACGCTCTTAGGATTCCTTTTCGGACTTCTTCCAGGTCCCTCCGCTACCATGGCGAGCTTCGCATCCTATCGCTTAGAGAAAGGCGTATCCAAACATAAAGCAGAACTCGGTGAAGGTGCGATTGAGGGTGTGGCGGGACCTGAAACAGCAAATAATGCTGCGGCAACCTCTTCCATGGTGCCATTACTTGCACTAGGCATACCATTCGGATCTGTCACAGCGCTGATGCTGGCTGCGATGATGGTGCACGGTGTTCAACCTGGCCCCATGATGATCACCCAGCATCCTGAGGTGTTTTGGGGCGTCATCGCCTCCATGCTGATCGGCAATGCGATGCTACTGGTTTTGAACGTTCCCCTAATTAGCCTTTGGGTCAGTTTATTACGCGTGCCCAATCATATTTTTTTACCCATCATATTAATGGTCGCAACGATTGGGTGTTACAGCGTACGCAACAGTATGGTGGATGTGTACATGCTGCTCTTGGTGGCATTTGTAGGCTATGCATTAACGAAACTAAATTTCCAACTCGCGCCGATGGTCGTCGGTGTCGTTCTAGGACCCCTGATCGAAAAGCACATGCGCGAAGGGCTCTTTATGAGCCTTGGCGATATCTCGGTCTTTTATACAAGTCCTTTGGCGGTCGGCATTTGGGCGTTAGTGATTCTGGTTTTACTTCTGGAGCCAATTCAGCACTTGTTAAGCAAGCTATTTGGGATGAAATTTAAAAAAATCATCCCAGAAAGTTCTGAATAACACCAGATCACACTCAGCTTGCAGACGACACCTTGATCCAGCCTGGGTCAAGGCCCACCGCGCCTGATCGTGCGAGTTCGGAGATCTGATCGTGCGTATAGCCAGACTCCGCCAAAATCTCAGCTGTGTGCTGACCCAAGCGAGGTGGCGGTAAACGGATTGCCCCAGGCGAGTCACTGAACTTAATTGGCAAGCCCGCCATCGACATCATACCCAGGCCATCCAGGTTCATTTCCTGAACCATGTCACGTGCATGCACTTGCGGTTGCTGTACCACCTTATCAATCGTATTAACCGGTGAACAGGGGACCTCGTTTTCAATCAATCGCTTTTCCCAATAGGCGAGCGGCTTGGTGATAATGATCGCACTAATCAACTGAATCATTAAAGCGCGATTGTCCGACCGCATCTGTGGATTAATGAACCGCGGATCTTCAAGCCATTCTGGCTTCTCCAATGCGGCGCATAATCCCTTCCACATCCGTTGATTGAACGCAGAAATAACAATCCACTGATCACTTGCCTGATACGCACGATAGGTCGGGCTCGTTAACGCGCCACTACCACTGGGGCCTGGGACTTCCCCACTCGAAAAGTATCTCGTAAAAAACTGCGCCAGCATCGCCATATGACCTTCTAGCAGCGAAGTGTCAACACGCTGCCCACGACCTGTACGATGGCGAGTCTCCAACGCCATCATCACACCGATCGCACCAAACATTCCGGCACCAACGTCTGCAACAGACATGCCCATTTTGGCAGGGCTGCCCTCAGGGTCACCGGTAATACTCATCGAGCCTGCATAAGCCTGCATAAACAAATCATTCGCAGGCTCTTTACTCAATGGACCCGTCGCGCCAAATCCACTAATGGCGCAATAGATCAATCGGGGATTTACTTTGGCAAGAGATTCATAGTCTAGGCCTAGACGCTCTAATGCCCCGACGCGATAGTTATGGACTAATACGTCGGCCTGTTCAATCAGCTCGCGCGCGATCTTGACGCCTTCCGGCGTCTTGAGATCAATCGCCATGCCACGCTTGTTACGATTAGCGGCAGCATAGTAATAGCTCATCGAATCATGGAAATACGGCGACCAAGCGCGACTATCGTCACCGACCTCTGTTCGCTCGATCTTAATGACATCGGCACCATAGTCACCCAACAACATGCCGCAAAATGGCCCAGCCATCGCGACGCTAATCTCTACAACTTTAATGCCTGCAAGCGGTGCTGTCATTTTTACCTCGTCCCACTGAATATCTATAAATCGTTCTTGTAGCGCTCAAGCATTTCCGCTTGCGTTTCTGGCGGACCAGACATCCCCGTTTGTTCGCTAATCATCTGCCCCATGGTCGGCAGACGCTCGCGTTCAATCTGTGAAGATGCGCTCCATAATTTCGAACGCATAAAAGCCTTTGCACAATGTAAATATGCTTGTGTCACATCAACCTGAATCACTAATTTCGGTGGTTTTAGGTCCGACGCGCATTGCTGCAACAGCTCGCTGTTTGTACTCAACCGCGCATTACCATTCACACGTAGCGTCTCGTCAACGCCAGGAATCATAAATAGCATTCCGATTCGGCCGGTATGAATAATATTTTCAAGCGTATCCAATCGATTATTTCCTGGTGAATCAGGAATCAATAGTTGGCCCGCCTCAGTGATCTTCACAAACCCCGCTGGACCACCGCGTGGCGACGCATCCAAAGCATTGTCTCCCCCTTGACTGCCGAGCACGACAAATGGTGAAAGTGCGATGAACTGTCGGCAGTGAACATCAAGCGCCGACAACTGCTTTTTTACCGCACGCTCTTTGGGTGATGCGTACAAAGACCGCAATTGCTCAATCGAGTGAATAAACATTATTCTTAATTCATTGAAACGACTATCTTGCCAAAGTGTTGGTTACCGCGCATCTTTGCAAACGCGTCAGCGATCTTGTCGAAGCTGTAGGTACTATCGATCGGCAACGCTAATTTTCCCGACTCAATATGCGGCCAAAGATCGGCCATCGCGCGTGAAGAGATTTCGCGTACCTCTTCAATGCTACGGGTACGGAACGTCACTCCTGTGTACTTGATACGCTTGGCGGCATGGAGATCAAAATCAAACTCTGCAAATCTTCCTGCCAAGCGTCCTACGTTTACGATTCGACCTAAAACAGCGCAGGCCTCAAGATTCGGGGTGCCGAACTTACCTGAGAGCTGGTCAATAATCAGATCAACACCTTTGCCACCATTGGCTTCTGTCGCTAAAGCTGGCCATTTAGGGTCGCTATTATCGATTGCAAAATCAGCACCAAATTTCTTTAACTGTGCAAGCCGACCAGGGTTAGACGAGGTCCCAATCACAGTTTTCGCACCCATCACCTTGGCGATTTGCATCGCCATGAGTCCGACTCCAGACGATGCACCTTGAATTAATACTGTCTCACCAGGCCGCATTTCACCAGCAGTGATTAATGCGTTATGCATGGTGATAATTGAGATGGGCAAAGTAGTTGCCTGCTCGTATGTCATCGCTGGCGATGGGATTGGCATCACGCGCCCCCAATCTGTCACCACATATTCCGCGTAGCCTCGGGTGCCTGAACACATCACGCGATCACCTGGCTTGATACCACGTACACGCGCACCGACCTCAACAACTTCGCCGGCCCACTCCATCCCAGGAATGGTTCCCGGCCCACCCACGCTGCCATGCTGCCCACCTGACAATACGCCAAGATCAGCCCGGTTTAGTGCGCAAGCATGCGCTCGCACGAGCACTTGATCTTCATTAGGCGTGGGCTTTGGAGCATCACCAATTTCAAATCCGGTTTCAGTGAGCACAACTGCTTTCATCGCATTTCCTTTTTGAATTAAAACCAAGCCGCGCAACGCTGCCCAGATGTTTTTTGTCGAGTGTTTTATCGCGTCGCAGACGTGAGTCCGCCATCGACTACGAGTGTTTGGCCGTTGATGTACCGCGCTTCATCGCTAGCCAGAAACACCACTGCATGCGCGACATCCCAAGACTCGCCCATATAACCTGCGGGTACTTGTTTATGGCGATGTGCCACAAATCCCTCAAAGTCACCCTTGGCATACTTATCGGCGAGGCGCTTAACTAACGGTGTAAACATGAGACCAGGTGCCACGCAATTCAGACGAATTCCGCGATCTGCGTAGATAACCCCAGTCGTCTGCATAAGCTGCTGTAGTGCGCCTTTGCCTGCCGAGTAGCCCACCTGCGGCTTGCCGATGTAGCGCAGCCCGGCCACAGAGGAAATGCTCACTACGGAACCATTGCCCTGTGCTTCCATGATGGGTAGTACGTACTTGCAGGCGAGAAACGCTCCCTTGACGTTCACATCGAGCTGTTCGTCAAACACAGCTTCCGACATAGTCACAGGGTCGCCCGGTTCGGACCGACCAACGTTATTGACCAAGATATCGATGCGTCCATATTTAGCCATACAGGCATCGACCAGTTTTTTGACGTCATCTGCCTTAGTCGCATCGGCAACCATCACAGCCGCTGAACCACCCTCTTGTTCGATGATCTTTTGCGTTTGCTCAGCGGCGTCTAAATTGAGGTCAGAGCCAAATATTTTTGCGCCCTGTCGAGCGAGTGCCACCGCAATCGCTTTGCCGTTACCCCATCCCTCACCGAGCGTGCCACACCCCGTGACTAACGCAACTTTGCCGTCTAGTCTGAACACAATGCCCCCAAATGATTGTTTTTGTATTGAGCATCATATTACCCGCCCGAGACCAAGCGGGCAAAAGCCTTTTGTACGGCAGGCTCCGCAGCATAAAAAACGGTCGCACCAATACCACTCCGTACGACGAGCCTTGGAGCAATCAACCAAGTCAGATGTGGAACATAAATAAATTTAGCTTGCCGAATCTGATCAATCGCGATGCGCTTATTCCAAATCCATGTCTGTTCGATCACTCCATCGCGAATAGAGGTTCGGCTTTTGAGCATCCAAAAATAAATTAGCCCAGTGACCAGGGCTGCGCACCCCCATACCAGAGCGGCCGTATCCGTGAACTCAGACAACTCCATTTGCTGAATTGCGGGCAGCCCCGACAACAAGATTGCAGCGACAAATAGAGTCGCCACAATTTTTATCAAAAGCGGAAAGGCAGGCCCCTCGGCCGTAAAGTCAGCACTGATACCGCTAGCAGACACTCCGTTGTCGTTCATTTTGCTTGCGGAGTGTTTTTCATTAAGTCGCGCATCAGATTATTAACAGTGTCCTGGTCGTTCTGATCATCACCTTGCTGTAAGTCATTCGCAGGGACCTCGATCTTAATTGTCTTGAGGTCAACTTCTATTGGCTTATCCAGAAAAACAGTCACTGTTTGAGGGAAGAAGATCACAATGACAACAAGCATCAATTGCAACAATACCCACGGGATTGATCCCAAATATATATCCTTTGACAACACCTTGGCCGGCAACGACCCAGACTTAAATAAGTTGTCAGCAGTACTGCGCAAATAGAAAAGCGCGAAACCGAAGGGTGGGTGCATAAAGCTGGTTTGCATGTTGACGCATAACAATACGCCAAACCAAATCATATCGATACCAAGCTTGGTCGCAACCGGCGCGAGCATCGGCAAGATGATGAATGCGATCTCAAAGAAATCTAAAAAGAATGCGAGGAAGAAAACGAAAATATTGACGACGAGCAAAAAGCCAATCTGCCCACCCGGCAAGCTCGACAATAAGTGTTCTATCCAGATCGCGCCATCCACCCCCTGGAATACCAAAGAGAACACGCGTGATCCAATCAGAATAAACACCACCATCGCAGTAATGCGCATCGTACCGGTCATGCCATCGCGTACGATTTCCCAAGAGAGCCGTCGATGAAACGCCGCTAACAAGATGGCGCCGACGGCACCCATTGCCCCAGCTTCAGTAGGGGTGGCAATCGCTGAGTCCATGAAGGGCAAGCCGCCCATACTTCCCAGCACCGCAAAAATCAGCATGGCTGACGGGATGATGCCGCGCAGACACTTACGCCACAGCGCCCATCCATGAAGCGTCCGAGCCTCAGGTGGCAACCCAGGCATATATTGCGGACGCAGACGCGACAAGACAAATGTATAGATTAAAAAGATCAAAATCTGCAGGATCGACGGACCCCAAGCCCCCTTGTACATATCGCCAACAGAACGACCCAACTGGTCTGCCATCACAACAAGGACTAGGGAGGGCGGCACCAACTGGGTAATCGTCCCAGAAGCAGCTAGGACACCCGTTGCGTAGCGCATGTTGTAGCCATAGCGCATCATCACCGGCAGCGAGATCATTGCCATCGCAATGACTTGGCCCGCGACAGTCCCCGTCACCGCACCCAACACAAATCCCACAAGGATGACTGAGTAACCAACGCCGCCACGAATCGGGCCAAACAACTGACCCATCGAGTCCAGCATGTCCTCAGCTAGACCGCATTTTTCAAGCACAGCCCCCATCAAGGTAAAAAATGGGATGGCTAGCAGTAGATCATTCGACAAAATGCTAAAAATATTCAGCGGCAAGTTATACATAAAGGCCGCGGGAAACCAACCCATTTGTATCGCAATAAAACCACACAGCAGTCCGAGCGCAGACAGTGAGAATGCGACAGGGAATCCAATCAACATAATCAAAATCAACCCCAGAAACATCAGGGGTGCGAAATCTTGCATATTCATTGGAGCGGCCTCTCGTAGGTCAGATCCATTTGATGGACACCCATCAACCAGCCGACGCGCTTGATCATTTCAGCGAGACCTTGCAACGCCATCAGCGCGAAGCCTAAAGGCAACAACATCATCACAGGCCAGCGAATGAGACCTCCCGCGTTACCGGAGATCTCGCCAGACACATACATTCCAACAAAAAGTGGCCAAGAAAGGTAAGCAAACAAGAGCATGGCGGGCATCAAGAAGAAGGTCAACCCAAACAGGTCGATCCAAACTCGACTCTTGCTTTTTAAGGTTCCGTAAATGACATCGACACGAACATGCTCATTGACTCGTAATACTTGTGCGGCTCCCAGCATCACACAAGCAGCGAACAAATACCATTGAATTTCAAGCCAGCCATTTGAGCTGTACGAGAACGTGTAACGCATCACGGCATTGCCCGCGCTGATCAAGCTACAAAGCAAGACCGCCCACTTCGCAAAGACTGCGAAGAAGTCGCTGACCCGATCAATCAGCCGCGCAAAAACCAATAACTGAGCCATCTCTATACCTCCGAGCGTTTAGCTCCGCCGCGATAAATAGGCGCGGGCTGAAAGCTAACGTCAGATCATAACGAAATGTTTGATACAAAACCCTACTTTCTGCTGGGCTTTAGCCGCAAACAAACCCTTGGTTTACCCTTAGATGCTAGGTTCGCGCTCACCTATCTCGCATCGGAAAGCCAGCGTTCAGTGAGGCGCACAAAATAACTCGCCCCCACGGGAATGATCGCATCATTAAAGTCATACGACGTGTTGTGCACCACGCACGCCCCCTCACCGTGACCATCTAGCCGGTGCTTACCCTCGCCATTTCCAATAAAAGCGTAACAGCCTGGCTTGACCAGCAACATATGCGCAAAGTCTTCTCCCGCCATCACGCCGGGGTACTGATCGTTAACCATGTCGGGGCCAACGATCTCTCGCATAATCTGCGCTGCAAAATCTGCCTCCTTCGCATGGTTGACCACGGGCGGGGAGGCTCGCCTAAAGAAGATCTCTGCCTCACATTCATGGGCCGAAGCAGTCTGTGTCGCAAGCGCACGCAGGCGCTCTTCTAACCGATCCAGCGCCGACACGGAGAAGGTACGAATCGTTCCACCAACCGATGCAGAATTTGGTATGACATTCGGAGCTGAGGATCCTTCTAGCTGGGTGACCGCCAACAAGGCACGTTCGGTTCCTGGTATGACCTTAGCAACCAAACCTTGAAGCGCGGTGGCCAGCGACAAGACCGGCAAAATTGGGTCAATCCCTGTGTGCGGTAACGAGGCGTGTGTGCCTTGCCCCTTGATCGTGACTTTAAATGTGCTGCTCGAGGCCATGAGTGGGCCACGATTTAAAGCGAAACCACCAACAGATCCGATAGACCAGTTGTGAAGTCCAAAAATTGCCTCGCACGGAAAGCGTTCAAACAGTCCTTCATCAATCATTTTCTTCGCGCCGGCCTTACCCATTTCTTCGGCTGGTTGGAAAACGAAATGAACCGTACCGTCGAAATTTTTCGTCTGCGACAAGTGCCACGCTGCAGCAAGAAGCATCGTAGTGTGGCCATCATGACCACAAGCGTGCATCTTGCCATCATGCGTCGAGCGATGGTCGAACTGATTTAGCTCTTGCAGCGGCAGTGCGTCCATGTCAGCGCGCAGCCCGATCGTACGATTACTCGTGCCCGCCTTAAGCACACCAACGACCCCAGTACCCGCGATACCACGATGCACCTCAATGCCCCACTCCTTGAGCAGTCCCGCCACAATCTCAGAAGTGCGGTGCTCATCAAACCCTAGCTCTGGATGCGCGTGGATATCACGACGAATGTTGATAAAACGACTGTAGTCTGCAAAAGCCTCGTTAAGTTTCATATTCGGATGACCATTAAAAGCGGTGGTTAAAAATTAAATCGCGCACAAATTATTCAGCTGACTTTTTATGCGCAGCGAGTGCCATCAAGCGCCGATCACGCCACAAACGTCTCGCAAGCAATTGCTCTTTGGGTAAGATCGCACGCCTTTGTGCCTCAAGTTTTTGAATCACGTCTTCAGACCAATGATCCGTCGAGGTTTGTTCGAGCGACATGGCTTGATACATCTCATCAAATCTGTGCGCGTAGTCGGCCAACCCATCCGGAGCATTGAGGTCTATTGTTTCGAAAGGACCCATGAACGACCAGCGCAAGCCTAAGCCTTCTTTAACCGTCACGTCCAAGCCTTCAGCATCGACATAGCCGTTCTCTACAAGCCGAAATGCCTCGCGCAACAGCGCCCCTTGCAGACGATTCAGTACGAAGCCCTTCAATTCCTTATGAATTTTGACCGGCTTTTGACCGACACCTTCCATCACGTCCCATGCTCGCTGCACGACCTCAGCATCGGTCCAAGGGGCACCACAGATTTCAACGACAGGCACGAGATACGGAGGATTGACCGGATGTGCAATCAAGCACCGCGCGCGTCCACTCAACCCCTTCGTAAATGCAGAAGCCGGGATACTAGATGTCGAGCTCGCCAATACCGCTGTCGGTGAAGCAAGTGCGTCCATCTTAGCGAAGATCTCTTTCTTCATTTCTAGGCGCTCAGGAAGACTTTCCTGGACGTACTGCGCGCCAGCCAAGGCCTCTTCCAAGGTCTTCACGCTTTTTATACGCGCGATTAACGCATCAGGATCCGTGATGAGCCCAGCAGCATGCAAATCAGCCACTTGCTTTGCGATGAGAGTCTGGGCGTGAATAACGGCTGCAGGATCGCCGTCCCACATGTTGACTTGATGCCCCCCGCGCGCGAATACGATTGCCCATGCTTGGCCAACAAGGCCCGAACCTACGATTGCAATATTCATATCAATTCCTTGCTGAAGTCGCGAGCCTACTCTCCGCGACATTGAAGCACAATGAGTTAAAGCAGCTTAACAAGTAACCCTGTCTAGCACCAGTAAACATCCGCTGTCGCATGGGTGGGGAATAACAACCATCTCTATACCAAACGTGCGCCTGAGCGCCTCAGGAGTCAACGCCTCCGCTGGCGTCCCCTGAGACACGACCCGCCCCTCGGCTAATAGCACCACTCGATCGCACCACCGCGCTGCAAGGTTGATATCGTGCAGCGCAACAATCACGCCCGCTCGATATTGCGTTGAAATCGTTCGCAAACAGCGCATCAGCTCAATTTGATGTCGCGCATCCAATCCAGCTGAGGGCTCGTCGAGCAGGAAAAAAGGTGTCTCACCACTCGCTGCAATGGCTAAACCCTGCACTAAGACCCGAGCAAGTTGCACCCTCTGCTGCTCACCACCAGATAGCTCTAAATAGCGACGCGACCCAAAATTCTTAAGATCAGTCCAGCTAAGTGACTGCGCGGTCCAAGCATCGACAGCGTCAGGACTTGCCTCTGTGAATGGATACGCTCCCATCCGAACGACTTCAGCGACGGTCATGTCAAAGCTCAGGCTTGGCTTTTGTGGGAGAACGGCACGCAGGCGCGACTGCTGAGAAACGCTTAGACCCGCTAAAGCTTGACCAGAAATTGTGACTTGCCCCCCATCCAGATGAATCTCACCGGCAATCGCATCAATCAACGTCGATTTGCCCGCACCGTTTTCGCCCAGGATACCAACCACCTCCCCGGCGCTGATGGATAAGCTCATGTCCTCGAGCACGGGGTGTCCGGCACGCGATAGCCTCACACCATGCAAATTTATCGTCATGCGTATGCCATCGGTTGTAAGGTGTATTGGATGCTTTGCAATTTCACACAGATTCGGTAAAGTGGTTCTGGAGTAGCTGCCGACCTATTCTGGTCGCAACAATATAAAAAGCGGGAGACAAGTATGGCAACGGTTAATTTGAGTGTAAACGGCAAGTCACATAAAGTAGAAATCGAAGACGATACTCCGCTGCTCTACGCGTTGCGGGATCACCTAGAAATCAACGGGCCTAAATTTGGCTGTGGACTGGGGCAATGTGGCGCTTGCACGGTTGTTGTAGACGGGCAAGCCGTACGCTCTTGTGTGACCCCTACGACTGCCATGCAGGGCAAGAGCGTCACAACGCTTGAAGGGTTGGGAAGTTCGAAAAAACCCGGCAAATTGCAGCAAGCATTTATTGATGAACAAGCGGTACAGTGCGGCTACTGTATCAACGGCATGATCATGACCGCGAGTGCCTTTCTCGCGAACAACAAAAATCCAACAGACGCACAAATTAACGAAGCGCTCGCAGGGAACCTGTGTCGTTGTGGCACACATCAGCGGATTGTGGCGGCGGTTAAACGCTACCTCGCTGCTGCCTGAACCCATCCACAACCTCTTTCTAAACAGGTGAACTTATGAACGCATTCACACGACGCGAATTTTTGAAAGCCAGCGGCGCTGGCATGTTGGTTGTTAGTTTTTCGATGGGCTCTAATGCCGCCTCTGCAAACTACGGCTTACGACCACCTAAGAGTGTTGCAAAGGACGTACTCGACTCATGGCTGTCTATTGACCGTGACGGCAAAATCACCGTATTTGTTGGCAAAGTGGATTTGGGTACGGGCACGAAGACCGCACTCTCGCAGATTGCCGCGGAAGAGTTGTATGTCCCGTTTAATCGAATTTCAATGATCATGGGTGATACCGCCACGACACCTGATCAATGGTTGACTGGCGCTGCGATCACTCTTCAACAAGGGGGAGGCGAACTACGCGTCGCGGCTGCAAACGCGCGTATCGCGTTATTAGCCCGCGCTGCGGAAAAGCTGCAAGTTCCTGTTGCGGAACTTAGCGTGAAGGACGGTGTTATTACTGCTTCCTCGAAACCCGGACAGTCACTTGCCTATGGCGACCTCATTGGTGAAGGATTCAAACTTAAAGTAGATCCGAAAGCACCAGTTAAGTCGCCGCAGGAATACACGATCGTCGGTAAGTCCGTCCCGCGCGTCGATATTCCAGATAAAGTCTCAGGTGAGCATCCTTTCGTGCATGATTTCCGCCTACCCGGAATGCTTCACGCGCGGGTCATTCGCCCTCTCCAAGCGGGCGCAAACTTGCTCAGCGTCGACGACACGGACGCAAAGAAATTGAAAGGTTTTGTACAAACCGTTAGAAAAGATAACTTCTTAGCAGTCGTGTGCAAAGACGAATGGACTGCAGTCAAAGCAGCCAAGGCAGTTAAGGCGAGCTGGTCCTCTGGGCGCGAGTTACCGCCCCAAGCGAAGATATACGAACACTGGCGTGGACTTCCCATCGCAAAGACCGACATCACTCAAAATGTCGGAAATATCGACACTGCGCTCTCGTCCAGCACCAAGCGCGTCAAAGCGACATATAACTTTGCCGTGCAAACGCATGCATCAGCGGGGCCATCTTGCGCGGTGGCAGACTTTCGCGACGGAAAAATGACTTTGTGGTCAGCATCGCAAGCGACGCACTCGATGCAAGATGAGATTGCAGTGCTCACTAAGTTGCCCAAAGAATCAATTCGTCTTATCTATTTGGATGGCTCTGGATGTTATGGGCGTAACGGACACGAAGACGCCACTGCAGATGCAGCGCTCATCGCCCAACTAATTGGCAAGCCGGTTCGTGTGCAGTGGATGCGTCACGATGAAACCGCATTAGCGCCTAAGAGCCCTCCGAGAACGATGGACTTCGAGGCAAGTTTTGACGCACAAGGAAACATAACAGGCTGGCAAAGTGATTTCTATATCGCTTTAAACCATATTGCGGCCTTCAAGCCGCTGGATTTTCCACTGCTAGCCATGGCAGATACAGGCAATCCACGGCCTGGAAATTGGGTGGGCTTTTTGTTTCAAAATTCAGCCGCACCTTATTCGCTACCAAACATCAAGGTAACGACAAAACATATTGATCAGTCGATATTCCGTGCATCCCACTTACGTAGCCCTGGCCGTATTGAAAACAGTTTTGCCAACGAGTCGTTCATGGATGAACTTGCAGCCGCAGCAAAAGCAGATCCAGCCGAGTTCCGCTTGAAACACCTTTCCGATCCTCGTGCGGTAGATGTAATCAAGGCGGTACTCAAGGCATCCAACTGGCAAACTCGTCCAGGTCCAAATCCCGCGAGCGCACAAGGCAATGTCGCAAAAGGTCGCGGGATTTCATATGTTCGCTACAACAACGCAATTACCTATGTTGCTACCGTAGCGGAAGTGGAGGTGAATCGCAGCACTGGGCAGATCACGGTCGCCCGGGTGTTTGTGGCGCACGACTGTGGGCAGATCGTCAATCCAGATGGTGTCACAAATCAAATCGAAGGTGGCGTCATTCAAACCGTCAGCCGCACTTTGATGGAAGAAGTGAAATGGACCGGCAATCAAGTCACGAGCGTTGATTGGGCGAGCTACCCCATCTTACGCTTCCCCGACGTGCCCAAAGTAGTCACCACACTGATTGACCGACCTGGGCAGCCGGTATGGGGAGCAGGCGAACAAACTCCGACCACTGTTCCCGCCGCGATCGCCAACGCGGTCTATGACGCAATTGGTGTAAGACTGCGTACGATTCCCTTCACACCAGAATCTGTGAAGCTCGCAATCAGTCAAGCGCCGAAAGCTGCATAAGCTTACAAGTAGGACGTAAAAAACACAGCCCTCCTCGGAGGGCTGTGTTGCATTTAACTAATTACCAATTACGTCAAGCGGCAACAGGAATTGTTTTTGCCATCGGCGGCAACTTCTCGACGCTCGCATACCATGCCGCGAGTTTCGGATGCGCTGCACGCCAAGGCTCATTCGCAAAACGGAAATCAAGGTAGCCAAGTGCACAGGCTACGGCGATGTCGCCAATCGTTGCCAACTGTCCGAGCGACGATACTTCTGCCTCGAGCACAGCCAAAGCACGAGCGACTTTACCCTGTTGCAATTTGATGTAGCCAATTCGACCTTCATCCTGAGGCAAAGCAATTTCACGGCGGCGAGGTTGGCTCGCGTCTAGAATGCCATCTCCAATCGCCTGGAGACGCAATGCCTTCCAGCGCGCGGGTCCTGCTGGCGGGAACAATGGGGCAGCCGATCCAATGCTATCGATGTACTCGCAGATCACCGGGCTATCGAACATCGCCACGCCTTCGTCCGTGATAAGCGTCGGGATCTTGCCTAGAGGATTGGAATCCGACAGCACTGGATCAGTTGTAGAAATTGACCATTTTTCAAATTGTCCATCAATGCCCCGCGCAATCGCGCACGCGATCACTTTACGAACGTAAGGACTTGCGCCAGATACTGTGATTTTCATAGACCGATCCGTTAAGAGATAAATGACAAGGAATAAGCTTGCATAGTTGTACTATAAATCTCACCCGCACAAGTTAACTTGCTCCGACGCTAAGGCTGCTGTTGCTGTGCAGCATTTCCGGAGGCTTTGTCCCCGCAAAAACGCAGCCTGTAGTAAATTTTAGATATCGCTGTTGGTGCATCGACGCATCATTGCCAACAAATTAACTGAGTTCACCATGGCTAACGCTATTAATCTCCACGACTTTCGCGCGATGGCGCAACGTCGCCTCCCAAAAATCGCCTTTGATTTTATTGATGGTGGTGCAGATGATGAGACGGGTCTCGACCGCAATCGCAACGCATTTCAAGATTATCAGTTAATCCCCAGATACCTCGCTGACGTCACCAAGATCAACCAGGCAACAACGTTATTTGGACGCGAATACGCAAGCCCAATTGGCATTTCTCCAACGGGGATGGCCGGGCTATTTCGCACTGGTGCCGATGCAATGCTTGCGGCCGCAGCAAAAAAAGCCAACGTTCCTTTTTTGCTATCCAGCGCAAGTAACTTCAAACTCGAGGACGCAGCAAAAATCGCACCGGATAATGTCTGGTTCCAGATGTATGCAACAAGCGATGAGCGCATCAATCACGACCTTGTTCATCGTGCGAAAAATGCGGGGCTCGGTGTACTCGCAATTACTGTAGACGTACCCGTCAATTCAAATCGCGAACGCAATAAGCGAAACGGCTTTACTCGACCCTTTCGCATGACGCCAGCCATCATGCTCGATGCAATGACTAAGCCTGGTTGGGTGATTGAGTACCTAAAAGCAGGCGGCATGCCAATGATGAGTAATTGGCAGCCCTATGCGCCCGAGGGTGCTTCTGCGGACGAGGTTGCAGACTTATACGGGACACTGACGCCCGCACCCATGACAAATTGGGATACGGTTGCTCGCATTCGCGATCAGTGGTCTGGGCCGCTGATCATCAAGGGTTTATTGCATGCCGACGATGCGCTCAAAGCGGCTGAGCTCGGTCTGAATGGCATTGTTGTCTCGAATCACGGGGCTCGACAGCTCGATGTCGCCCCGTCGCCGATCACAATGTTTCCATCTATCAAGGCAGCGGTCGGCGACAAAATGACGCTTATGCTCGAGAGCGGTGTACGTCGCGGGTCGGATATCGTGATCGCAAAGTGTTTGGGAGCACAATTCTGCTTTTTCGGTCGCCCGACGCTTTACGCAGTTGCAGCGCTAGGCCAAGAAGGTGCCGACCAAGTCTTTGCCATCTTGCGTCGCGAGATTCAGGCCATACTCACTCAGATCGGCTGTAAAAACTTCGACGATCTGAATGAGCGTTTCCTGCTACGTGCGGGCCAACAGCCCTAAGCGATATCGACGACAGCATTACCCATGATCTGGCCTTGCTCGACAGCTTGGTGAGCCGCCACAATCTCATCAAGCTTAAACCGCGCACCAATCGCATGCGTTAGTTTTCCTGACTGCAACAAGCCGGATAATCCCGTCAGTGCATTCGCGCGCTCAGCAGGCGTAAGCTCGTAGACGAGAAAGAATTGCAAACTTAAGCTTGTTGTCAGGCACAGGCGAAATGGAATGGATGGCGGCTCAACTTTATTGGATCCAAAACATGCGACCGTTCCGTGCGGCGCTAACGCGCCATCTCGAACCAAATCAGTCGTAGTGGAAAAATCCATATCGATGATCGCGTCTGCACCACGCCCACCGGTTAAAGCTTTGACCCGTTCGGCAACGTTTTCAGTTTTGTAGTTAATCGTTTCAACCGCTCCGCCAGCTCTTGCATGCTTCGCTTTCGCATCCGAGCTAACGGTTCCAATCACGCGTGCACCTTTCAGTGCTGCCATCTGTACCGCATAATGACCGACAGAAGAGGCGGCGCCAATCACCAATACTGTTCGGCCAGCGATCTCTCCGCAACGGCGTACCGCTTCATACGCGGTCAAGCCGGGGATACCCATACAGGCAGCGCCATCGAAACTGACGTGATCCGGTAATTTGACGGCTTGAGCCTCGGGCAAGCATACGTATTGCGCTGCCGTACCGAATGGGCGCTGATACTGCGCATTCCAAGTCCATACGCGCTCACCCACACGCGACGAGGACACTCCTGCACCTACCGCATCAATCACTCCACCAGCGTCACTGTGTGGAATGATTTTTGGAGCATAGATAGGGCGATTGCGACGCGACTTCACATCAGAGGGATTCACGCCAGAAACATGCACTTTCACACGCACTTCGCCCGGACCGGGCTCCGGCGTCGGCAGTTCGCCCAAAATTAAGACGTCTTTTGCCTCACCATTTTTTTCATACCATGCTGCTTTCATTTGATGCTCCCGGCTATTCCACAAGTGGGCCTATCATAGTATTGTGTCTTGCCTCTGACTAGCGAAATGATCAAATGAAATTAATTGTCTCGTCGCTCTCGATCCTCCTATATAGCCTAAGTTTTTTTATCTTCCCGTCCGCACATGCCGCGTACCCTGAGAAGCCTGTCACTTTAGTCGTACCTTTCGCGCCGGGTGGCTCAAACGACATCGTTGCACGTCAACTCGCCAAACAACTCACGGCACAATGGGGCCAGCCTGTTGTGATTGAAAATAAGCCTGGTGCAGGGACAGCAATCGGCGCAGCGTATGTTGCCAAACAACGTCCTGATGGCTACACACTACTCGTCGCCTCCTCCACTTTTACGATGGCACCTGCCGTAGTGAACACCTTGCCGTTCGATCCGGTAAAAGACTTCACACCGATTGCAATGATTGGGGAGGTTCCTCTGGCACTTGCAGCGAAGCCAAAATCGCCCGGTAAAGATGCGAAAGAATATTTTGACTACTTGCGTGCTACGCCGAACCTGAACTACGGCGCAACAGGCGTTGGCAGTATCCAGCACTTCGCCGGTGTCATGCTTAGCCAGGCACTTGGTAACAACATGGTCGCCGTACAGTACAAGGGAGGCAGTCCTGCCATGACCGACACAATGGGTGGGCACATTGAATTTTCAATTGGCAGCATGACGCAGGTCCTGCCGCAAATACGCAACGGAACCCTGCGCGGGGTTGCCGTCACAAGTGCACAGCGCTCTGCTGCAGCCCCGGAGATGCCTACATTTCAAGAGGCAGGTATTCAGGACTACGATATTCAACAGTGGTGGGGATTAGTTGGGCCTGCCAACATCGATCCGGCAATACAAGTGTTTATTAACACCGCAGTGAACAAGGCGCTGGGGTCCAAGGATCTGATTGAGTTTCTTGCTGCAGATGGTGGTCAACCAAAGCCGATGACGGTGGATGAATTTAGAAAAGTCGTCCATGACGGCTTAGTGCGCTGGGCAACGATCGCAAAACAAACTGGCATCACTACAGAATAGACCTCGTCACGAGAGAGCACCATGACATTACAAATTACTCCGATTCATCACCACTTCGCTGCGGAAATTGCTGGCATTGATCTAAGCCAACCTGTGACACTAGCAACAAAAGAGCGTCTCAATGCCCTGCTCGCACAATACGCTGTATTAGTTTTTCGCAAACAAACGTTAAACCCACCACAATTCATGTCCGCGGCAGAAATATTTGGTGAATTGATGGATCAGCAGTTAAAAAAATATGTCTTGCCAGACTATCCGATGGTTGGATGCAATTCGACGGACGATCTCCCGCGCAAGAACGGCAAACTACAGGTGCGCGGTGAGAATTACCATACAGACCACTCCAATGATCGCTGTCCACCGAAAGCTACGACATTGCATGCGCTTCAAATACCATCAACAGGCGGCGACACTCAATTTGTAGATGTGCGACGAGCCTATGACGACCTGCCTATCGCACTGAAGGAAAAAATCAAAAATCTACGCTCACTGCATGTCCATCAAAGTAGCCGCAGCCCCCGCGAGCTCACTAAACTCAGCCCTGAAGATCTCGCAAAAATTCCAACGGCATTACAGCCTATCGTGATTAAACACCCAGGGAGCGGACGGCCAGCACTCTACCTCAATACCGGTCGCATGGAGGGAGTTGATGGCATGCCTTCAGATGAAGGCTACGCATTAATTGAAGACCTATACCAACGAGCCACAGATACTAAATATGAGTATCGGCATAAGTGGCAGGTCGGAGACATGGTGATTTGGGACAACCAAGCAGTGATGCATCAGGCCAACGCTGACTATGATCCTGAGCAAAAACGTTTTCTGTATCGCCTCATGATCAAAGGCGTAGCTTTAACGGCCGCTCAGTAACAGCGCCTCGATCAATACTGTAAATCTTCTGGACCAAGTGCTCGGAGTATTGAAGATCAGACTCTGAAAAAATCACAGCCATCCCTTCGTCTTTTAAACGACTAATGACTTCGGCTAGGCGCTGCGCTAGGGCGGGCGCCACTCCTTCGAATGGCTCGTCCAAGAGAAGTAGCTTTGAACCAACCATCAATGCTCGTCCAAGCGCGACAAGCTTTTGTTGCCCGCCCGAGAGTTGTTGCCCTCGCCGCGGTGCAAAGGTGCGCAGCTCTGGAATCAAGTCATAGACATATGCAAGGCGCTTCTGCGCATCGATCTGCTGATTTGCCCAAGCGGGAACAAGAATATTTTCTTCGACGGTTAGATCTGGAATGAGTCGCCTATCTTCAGGCATATACCCAATGCCAAGACTGTTGCGCAAATTCACTGGGGTTTGAATCAAATCTACCCCATCAAACTCAATCGTGCCGGATTTAGGCTTGAGAATGCCCATCATACTTTTGATGAGTGTTGTCTTGCCAGCTCCGTTACGGCCGACTAAACCAGCCATCGAGGCGGAATCAAGCTCTATCGAAACATCACGCAAAATATCAACAGACTGAATCGACACATTGAGATTAGAAATTTTAAGCATACTAGTGTCCCGGAGTCACAGCGGCATGACTCTTGCCGACAATATATTTCACGACTCGCTCGTCTTTCAACGCAATTTCTGGAGGTGCATCAGCAATGATTCGACCCTCATAAAAAGCAAGCACACGTTCAGCGTGCTTACTGATGATCTCCATATCATGCTCAACAAACAAGACAGTCGTATTGCCCTGTCGCACAGCGTGCATGACCATTTCCATGATTTGAAACTTCTCTTCAGTTGACACACCGCTCGTTGGCTCATCGAGCAACAGAATTTTAGGTCGCATGGCCATGGCCATGGCGATATCTAGCAGTTTCCGTACGCCACCGGGCAACACACGTGCAACCTTGTCGCGATAGGCGGTTAGTCCAAATCGCTCCAATGACTCCTCGGCTAACTGTCGAATTGTCTTGCCATAGCCGGGGATCACGGCCTGAGTGCGAGTAAATAAACTACCCTTATGCGCTACCAACGAGACGATGCCATAACTCACTTCCAGATTTTCTAGGGCAGTTAGCGTGTTGTAGAGCTGAGGTATTTGAAAAGAACGACAAATGCCTAATTGCGTGATCTCACGGGGCGGTAGTTGGGTGATATCTCGTCCATTGAACTCAACAGTACCTGAGTCTGGCTTCAAATAGCCCGTGATCATATTGACGAATGTTGTCTTACCAGCACCATTTGTGCCAATCAGTCCGAGGCATGCACCGGCCGGAACTTCAACATCAATCTCAGCGGCTGCGACGACTGCCCCAAAGCTCTTATTCAAACCCTTTGCATGCAGAATAATCTCGCTCATGGCTGGCCTCGCTTGAACTTGCCGACTAAAGACCACAATCCGTTCGGCAACAGCAAAATCACAAAAATCAGCGATAAGCCAATAATGCCCTGCCATGTATTGGGCGAGTAAGAGAAGGCAACGCTATGGATCATGCCAAATACGAGTGCACCAATGAAAGGGGCCGCGACACTACCGATTCCGCTGAGGATCGTAATAAAAATAAACTCGCCTGACGTTGTCCAAAACGCCATCGCGGGATCAATGTGGCCGACCGCTATCGCTGCGATAGACCCGGCGAATCCAGACAGCACGCCTGCGATCACGTAGATCAGATGAATGGTACGACGGGCAGATGCGCCCATGTACTCCGCGCGAATCTCGTTATCCCGAATTGCCGTCAGCAATAATCCTCGTGGACTCTTGAGCAACCCATTGACGAACGCGATACAACAGATAATCACAACGCACGTCACACCCAGTACTGCTTGACGGACTTGATCAGATGCGGGAAGCCAACCCAAAATCGTGACCGCGGGCACATTGAATCCGTCCGTCGACCCCAGGGCTTCGGTTTTGACAAGCAAACCATACAAAATCATTGAGAAGGCGAGCGATAACAGACCGAAGAAAATTGCTCGGTATTTTGCGAGCAAAAATCCTAACAAATACGCGAGCACGCCCGCAACGACAGCGCTAAGGGACATCAGCACAAACATTTCTCTGATGCCCAATGTCAGTGCGCTCAACCCAGTCGTGTACGCACCCGCGCAGAAAAATAAAGCCTGACCAAAAGAAACAAGTCCAGCGCGGAGGAAAAGCAACAGTCCGAGTACAACGAGTCCATTGGCACCTGTGATCGTCAGAATAAACAGAGCCCACTGAGGGATAAATGGTGTCAGTACCATCATCGCTAGCAGCACGACTCCGAAGCGTAATGTCATCTTATCTTTGATCATATCTTTCTCGCTTCGGCCAAACTAAACAGACCGCGCGGTCGAAATGCCAACACTAATGCCATCACGCTGAAGATCACAAACAACTCCAGCTGAGGTGCGTAGTGGATGCAGAACGCTCGCACTAAACCCATGATGAAGGCGGCCAATGCAACACCAGGCAGGCTGCCCAAACCGCCCGTCACGACCACAGCGAACGATAGAACAATGACCTCAACACCAAGTCCAGGCGTGACCGAAATGGTGGGTGCCGTAAATGCCCCTGCAATTGCAGCGAGTGAACAACCCACACCGAACGTCAGGATGAATATCTTCTTCACATCTATGCCCATCGCAGCGCTGATTTCACGATCGTGAATCACACTAATTAACATCCTGCCGAAACGAGTCTTGTTCAACACAACCGTCAACACGAGCCCGACAATCAGCGCAAGCCCCAGCATCAATAGGTAGTAGTTGGGATAGGTCATATCACCAACAGAGAAATTCCCGAGATATTCGTAAGGCTCAGAGATGAAATACGGATCAACGCCCCACACAAGCTTTAAGGCATCTTCCATCACCAAAAATAATGCGTACGTGATCAACAAGATCACGACTTCATCTTTCTCGTACTGATAGCGCAGCAGGAAGCGTTCAAGTAGTGGCCCAACAACAAAGCCACCCAAGATTGCAGCGCCCAACAAAGCCAGATAAGAAAGATAGGGGGGATAGCCGTTAGTCGTCCATATTCCGACAACTGACGCCGCCATGTATGCGCCTAACGCATAAAAACTACCATGTGCAACGTTGACTATCTTCATGACGCCATAGATCAGCGTAAGGCCTACGGCAGATAAAAATAGCCAAGCCGAATAGTTCAGCCCGTCCACAAGAACGATCATTATTTGAGACATCATGTGTTCACACTGGACGGTGTCATTGACACCGTCCTAGTTGTTTAAGAGTCAATCAAAGCTAATCACTTAGCCTTCATTCCGCCCGCGATCCAATCTGCACTCTTGACACCATCTGGTGGCATCACTTGCTCTGCAGGGAAGCGCATCACATCGACAACTGTCATCTGACCGTTAACAAGTTTTGTGCGGCCATAAGCGGTCTCTGAAACTGCCTGGTGGCCGTTGTTCAGAGAAAACTTATGCACTCCGCCAGGCCCCTCATAGGTCAGTCCACGCAGCGCGGCAGCCAGTTGCTCGGTGTTTGGCTTGTTACCGCCGTTAGCATCCATTGCTTTTTCGTAAGCAAGTTTTGCCGCCATGATGGAATGCGCCATTTGATATGCGGTGTAGTTTGGCGGTACGTTGTAGCGGTCGATAAATGCATCTCGGAACCACTTATTGAGTGGGGTATCCGGTGCAAATACGCCATACGGTCCACGGGCACCGATAATCGTGCCATCAGGAATCTTGCTTGCCAAACGGAACATCGCGGTCTCGCCAGCGATCAGAGCGACTTCGCTGTTCTTAAACAGTCCACGTGGCACGGATTGCAGAATGAACGCCTCCAGGTCACCGCCCCAGAAACTCGTATGAACGATTTCAGACTTACTACCCATCAATGCGGAGATCTCTGCGCTGTACTGCCCCGCAAACAGCTTAGGCATTTGTGATGTCCTGACTGCGGCCTGTGGGTACATCTGCTTCATTGCTGCTTCAAAATCATTCCAGGAGTCTTGACCCCATGCATAGTTTTGATTGATACCACTGAACGTTTTGACGTCAGGCTTCTTTGCCTTCAAATAGCGTACTAAACCAGCACTGTCAGCTGTTGCGTGGTTCACTGCGCGGAAGACGTAGTTCTTTTTTCCATCCTCAAAAATTCGAGGTGTACCGCAGTCAAAAAATAAGGTGACGGTCTTGAGTTCCTCAGCGACCGGGGTGACTGCCAAGCAGTTTCCACTCGAGATGTAACCCACGATCAAATCAACTTTATCGCGCTGAACAAGGTTTCGATATTCAGTCACGACACTGGTCGTTGTACCGGCTTCATCAATCAGTTGTGGCTTAACAATGTTGCCGCCAAAACCCTTTTTGTTATAGGGCGCGGGCGCTGTTCCAGCATTAAACTGCTCAAGCATCAGCTCCGCGGCATTGCGAGCGGGCACACCAAACGGCGAGGCGGCAGGTCCCGATAAGATTGTCACTAGACCCAGTTTTACTTCGGCAGGCGCCTGAGCCTGCGCAGTCACAGCAAAGGTGCCAGCAAAAAGCATTGCCAGAACCGATTTTTTGAAATTCATTACAAGTCTCCTCTGTGTTTTTAAGCCTTGGTGGCGCTCGCCTTTGCAACGCAAACAACGGTCATCGGAGTAGACATCAGGCTTGGCTTGCTTGCAAGTATCGTTTTACCTGCCCATCGACATCACTCAAGCGCCTAGGTATGATTGCCAAGTCGACATCCATTTAGTAGCCCATTTCACCCATGACCTACTTTCTGCGCTCCACGATGGGCGGCCTGCTAACTTTGGTCGTTACCCTCACGGTACCAACGCTCGCAGCTGCACAACAGTCTCTGATTGATAAATGTGTCGACACAAAGATCGCTGCGTTCAAAAAAGAAATGGGTGAAGATCGAACGATCCGCGTCGATATGCTTGACGAATGGGAAGCAGCCTGTAAACAGCAGTCGAATAAGGGTAAACCCACAGCTCCAACCCCACCTTCCACACGGTCCGGCACCGAGGTCGGGGATCGACTATTCGTGACCTCACCCAAGGCCAAACCCATATATGTCTCAAAGAGTGGCACCCGTTACTGGCCCTGCAACGGGCTGATCGCGCCGAACTTGATAGACGTGGTTTACCGTGACCTCGCGCAAATCGCGCAATCTGAGGGAATCGCTCCCCCTAGCAGCAGTATTTGTCACTACAAAATAGGCACATTTAATGCGATGGGGAACTCCATTACGACGTACACGATGGACTTCTATATTAGCCAGCCCAACATGGAAACATGCGTCATCAACGACTACTGTTCAGATTTTCGGAGCATGACATTTAAGATCAAGAATGAGGTCTTACATCGTCAGTATTTTGTCAGCAACGTCTCGAAAAAGATTAATCGGATGACTTGCCTAGAGATGTCGGGTAAGGTTGTATCAGCAAAGGGTGGATGCTAGGGATCTAGGGCGTCACACACATGCACCGCCGGGGAACCGGTCAATCATTTCACACTCACTGAGGAATGCTATGCACTACCGCTTACATAAAACCTTGCTTCATATTGGCTCAGCCACGTTGGTTGCAGCGCTTTCGATCGGTAGTGCCTTCGCACAAACGCGCGGAGGAACATTGAACGCGATTGTTCAACCAGAACCGCCGATCCTAATGCTTGGTCTAAATCAGCAAGGCCCCACTCAATATGTAGCCGGTAAAATTTATCAAGGCTTACTAACCTACGATGAAAAACTCAAGCCACTTCCCTCACTCGCCAAGTCATGGAAAATCTCAGACGACGGGCTAACCTACTCATTTGAACTACAACAAGGCGTGAAGTGGCATGACGGCAAGCCGTTTAGCTCCGCTGACGTCGTCTTCAGCATTGATAAATTCTTGCGCGCGGTGCATCCTCGCGCACGCGTCATTATCGGCAAGTACGTTGACTCAGTGACCGCTCCCGATGCTAATAACGTCATAATCAAACTGAAAGAGCCGTTTGCGCCTTTCATGAGTGCTTTCGTTGTAGACAACATGCCGATGGTTCCCAAGCATATTTACGACGAGAGTGACTACGCCAAAAATCCTGCGAATCAGACCCCAATTGGCACCGGCCCATTCAAATTTAAAGAGTGGAAAAAGGGCTCATACATTACGCTAGTGCGCAACGATGAGTACTGGAAGCCTGGCTTGCCTTATCTCGACGAGATTATTTTCCGCGTTGTACCTGATGCCGCATCGCGTGCTGTGGCATTTGAAAAAGGCGATGTTCAGGTACTGCGCGGGGGCGATATCGACAACGTTGAGGTGAAACGCTTAAAGGCACTCCCAAATGTTGAAATGACAACCAAAGGATGGGAAATGTATGCGCCGCTTTCATTTATCGTGATGAACCAGCGCACGGAGCCCTTCAACAATATCAAGGTTCGTCAAGCGGTCATGCATGCTATCAACCGTAAATTTGTTGTAGACAACATCTTCTTCGGTTTGGGTAAGCCAGCAATCAGCCCACTTGCGTCGACCACTCTGTTCTTTGAACCTAAAGTTACGCAATACGACTTTAGCGTAGCAAAGGCTCGCGCGCTCATTAAAGAGTCTGGCGTAAATGTCGGAGCCCGTCCGATTAAAATTTTAAGTTTCCCCTACGGTTCAGCATGGGATCGGCTGGCGGAATACACCAAGCAAAGTCTCGAGCAGATTGGATTTAAAGTAGAAATCCAAGCTGCCGATGCGGGTGGCTGGGCGAAACGGACTGGAGATTTTGATTTCGATCTGACGTTCAACTTCACCTACCAGTACGGCGACCCTGCAATTGGAGTTGCGCGCCACTACTTATCGAGCAACATCGTCAAGGGCTCACCATTCGTGAACAACCAAGGCTATAACAATCCGAAAGTTGACGCTCTGTTGTCTCAAGCCGCCTCCGCACTCAAGGCAGAAGAACGACAAAAGCTCTATACGGAGGCCCAGAACATTCTGGTCAACGAAGTGGCAAACGGATTTCTATTCGAGATAGAGTATCCAACGTTCTACCGCAAGAATATCAAGAACCTGGTGCAGACCGCGATTGGTCTGAACGAAAGCTTCGATAATGTCTGGATTGAGAAGTAAGCGATGTCAATAAAACGCGGATTTCCAACAGGAGATCCGCGATTCCTGACAATGGATCTATTTTGAAGCTTATTTCTTTTTTGGCTTCTCGCCTTGGCAAAGCTGTGGGCGTGGTACTAGGCGTCGTCATTTTTAATTTTTTTCTAATACGATTAGCCCCTGGCGATCCTGCCAGCATCATGGCAGGCGAGGCAGCCTCCTCAGATCCGGCCTACGTTGAACAACTGCGACAACAGTTCGGTTTTGACCTTCCTCTTTACCAACAGCTGCTGCTGTATCTCAAAGGCATTCTTCAGTTCGACCTCGGCTATTCCTATCGTAATAAGCTCCCAGTCCTAGACCTCATTCTCGAACGTCTGCCCGCCACGCTTTTGTTGATGGGATGTGCATTTATTTTTTCAATCACGATTGGCGTACTGCTTGGCGTCATTGCCTCCCGTAGCCGTTACACAAGTCGTCACAAATGGCTCGACAGTCTCATCATGTCAGTAGGGTTGTTACTCTATGCGACTCCGTTGTTTTGGCTTTCTTTGTTAATGATTATTTTATTTTCTGTCACACTAGGCTGGCTACCGGCTTTTGGTATGGAATCAGTCGGCGCAGGCTACACAGGCTGGGCGCACATAGCTGATGTTGCGAAACATCTCGTATTACCAGTCGTATCATTAGGATGTTTTTTTATGGCGGTGTATGCGCGCTTGACGCGCGCCTCCATGCTGGAAGTTATGGGGCTAGATTTCATCCGCACAGCGAGAGCAAAGGGTGTTCCTGCGGGCCAGGTGATTCGTAAGCATGTGCTACGTAACGCGCTTCTCCCTGTTGTTACGTTTGCAGGTATTCAGTTAGGCCAAATGGCGGGGGGAGCCGTGTTAACTGAAACCGTATTCGCGTGGCCCGGGATTGGACGGCTGATGTTTGATGCGCTTCTTCAACGCGACTATCAATTACTCCTGGGCGTGTTTCTCGTCACCGCAGCAATGGTTGTCCTATTTAATCTGCTGACCGACTTGATCTATCGCTTTGTCGATCCTCGGATCGAGTTAGCGAGTTAACAATGAAGCAATTTTTAAAAGACTTCTCTTCCAATCGTGGCGCGCTCGCAGGAAGCATCATTCTGACCATCGTCGCGCTCACAGGCGTGACCTGTTCATTTCTTTTTGAGAACTCGCCCTGGATGATGGTTGGTCAACCTCTATTGCTGCCATTTCAAAACGCGGAGTTTCCACTAGGGACCGATATGCTCGGGAGAGATATTGGTGCAGGATTGGCGTATGGCGCTCGGGTTTCAATGCTGGTTGGTTTAATTTCTACGTTGGTTGCCGTCTTCGTGGGGATTTTAATTGGCGCAGCCGCGGGCTACTACGGCGGCTGGATCGACGACTTAATGATGCGCTTTACCGAGTTTTTTCAAACGATCCCTCAACTCGCCATGGCGGTGGTTCTTGTCGCAATTCTGAGTCCATCGATCTACTCGATCGTCGGTGCTATTGCATTGGTCTCATGGCCTCCGGTCGCGCGCTTGGTACGAGGCGAATTTCTCTCGCTCAAACAGCGAGAGTTTGTTCAGGCTGCGATTGTGATCGGACAACGTCCAAGACAAATTATTTTTACTCAAATCCTACCTAACGCGATGTCACCCATCATCGTGACTGCATCCCTGATGATCGCAACTGCAATTCTGACCGAGTCAGCGCTCTCGTTTCTTGGACTGGGGGATCGCAACATGATGAGCTGGGGGTTCATGATTGGCGCTTCACGAACGATGTTACGCGAGGCGCCATGGATGAGTATCATGCCCGGCGTTGCGATACTTTTAACAGTCTTAGCCATTAATTTAATTGGTGAGGGTCTGAACGACGCCATGAATCCCCAACTGCGCAAGCGGGGAGAAGATGCATGATCGCTCCAAATCTTCTTTCTGTTGAGAACTTGTGTGTTGCACTTCCTCCGGGGAGCGATCGACGTTACGCAGTCAAAGATATTTCATTTACCCTCGAGCCCAACGAGATTCTTTGCATCGTAGGTGAATCGGGTTCGGGCAAATCGGTAAGCGCAAATGCAATTATGGGTCTGCTTCCATCCGCCCTGCGTCCTGAATCTGGTCGCATCATGTTTGGCGATCGAGACTTATTACTAGAATCTGAAGACGCTCTTTTGCACTTGCGCGGCAAAGAGATCGCGATGATTTTTCAAGAACCAATGTCCGCCTTGAATCCTGTCATGCAAGTTGGCGAACAGATCTCCGAGGTGATGGCTGTTCATAATATGTACGCCGGCGCAGCACGACAGACGCGTGTATTAGAGCTGATGAATCTGGTGGGCTTGCCCGATCCTGCGTCTTTACAATTCGCGTATCCCTTTCGTCTATCTGGCGGACAGCGACAACGAGTCATGATTGCGATGGCACTGGCACTTGAGCCCAAAATCCTCATCGCCGATGAGCCCACCACTGCACTTGACGTGACAACGCAAGCGCAAATTTTGCGTCTCATAAAGGATATCCAGCGCTCCATGCAGATGGCGGTCATGTTTATCACCCACGACTTCGGGGTTGTGGCGGATCTCGCTGATCGTGTGTTAGTGATGGAGAAAGGTCAGTTAGTCGAAAGTGGCAAGGCAGGGGATGTCTTAAATTACCCTCAACACCCTTACACTCAACGGTTAATTGCGTCCGTGCCGGATGGCCAGGCGCGTTCGAGCGAGATGGCCTCGTCGCGAGCTGAGTCACCTGTTATTGAAGTTAAAAATCTACACAAGACATACGTGACAGCCCGCGGGCTTTTTGTAAAGAAGCGCACGGTGCACGCCATTAATGATGTGTCTTTTCAGGTCGCCCGCGGTCAAACGCTGGGAATTGTTGGTGAGTCCGGCTCTGGAAAGTCCTCGGTTGGACGATGCTTGCTCAAGTTGCAGGACATTGACAGTGGCCAGCTACTTTTCCATGGTCAGGATATCGCACCACTATCTGCAGGGCAATTTCGGCCTCTTCGTCAAAAGATCCAGATGATTTTTCAGGATCCCTACGCATCCCTCAACCCCAGACATACTGTAGGAAGGATTCTGACTGATGGACCGGTAGCAAACGGCATTTCACTCCAACAAGCGAGCTTGCGTGCGAGAGAGCTCCTCGAGCTCGTCGAGCTCGAGGAGTCAGCATTTGATCGATACCCTCACGCTTTTTCCGGCGGCCAGCGGCAACGGATTGGTATTGCGCGCGCGCTTGCTCTTGACCCCGAGCTACTAGTAGCCGATGAGGCCGTGTCCGCTTTGGATGTATCGGTACAAGCTCAAGTCTTGAAACTCCTTCTAAACATTCAGACGCGATTACACCTATCGATGATTTTTATTACCCACGACCTTCGTGTAGCGTCACAAATTTGCGATCAAATTATCGTCATGCATCAAGGTCGTGTCGTCGAAAGAGGAACGCCTGCCCAAGTCTTTAAAGCACCAATCCATCCATACACACAAGCCCTAATTCAAGCGATTCCAGGACAATCTTGGAAACATATTGCAGCCGCTTAATCCCCAACGATGTCTATGAGCTTTCAACTCCTCTCCGCTTTTGAACGTATCCTAGGTCAGCAGCATGTTTTGAGCGGGGAAAAGATTGAGCCCCGATATAAGACCGATTGGCAACATACGGCTGTGCGACAACCCCTAGTGGTCTTACGACCCGCCAATACCACCCAATTGTCAGCAGTACTCAAGCTATGTCACGCGCATGATCGTTCAGTGACTGTTCAAGGCGGTATGACCGGCCTCGTAGCCGGCGGCCTACCAGATGATGGGCAGGTCGTAATTTCGATGGAGCGTATGAGTGGCGTGGAAGAGGTAGACACAGCGGCCTCCACCATGACAGTTTGGGCTGGAACGCCTTTACAAATCGCCCAAGAGGCAGCAGCGCATGCAAACTTATATTTTGCGGTTGATCTCGGAGCGCGGGGTTCATGCCAAGTAGGTGGCAATATTTCAACGAATGCCGGTGGTAATCGGGTAATCCGGTACGGCATGATGCGCGAGCAAATTCTAGGAATTGAGGTTGTGTTAGCGGACGGTACGATCATCACCAGCTTGAATAAGATGCTCAAAAATAACGCTGGCTACGACTTGAAGCAGCTCTTTATCGGATCGGAAGGAACCTTGGGGGTCGTTACTCGTGCGGTACTGCGACTTCATGCCAAGACCCCTGGTTATTTCACGGCCTTTTGCGCGCTCGAGCACCCAGAGAATGCAGTTGATTTCCTAGCCCACCTCAAGCAAGTTGGCGGGTCGCTAATGTCATACGAAGTCATGTGGCCAGATTTCTATGATTTCATGACACAGCGTGTCCCTGGCATACGCACTCCTTTGCCCACCCGCGCTGAAGCGTATGCGCTGATTGAGCTTGCAACTGATCTCAGTGAACATGACCAACTCCGTTATGCGAGTCTACTCGAGCATGCAATGGAGAAGGGCTGGGTCACAGATGCAGCGATCGCCCAGTCAGGTAAAGAGGCTGCGGATTTTTGGCGGCTAAGGGATGCGGTCTCGGAATTTCCGGTTTTGTGGTCACCCTACCGAGGCTATGACATCAGCCTACCCATAGGCGATATGAGTCGGTTCGTCGCTACACTGCAGACGGCATTCAGACAGACTTTCCCGACCAGCGAGTATGCGCACTTCGGTCATATCGGTGACAGCAATCTACATGTCGTGATCCATGTCCCTGGGCCACGCGAGACTTTTCCAGCTGCAGCGATCGATGAATGTGTATACGCGTTGGTACGAGAGTTCGACGGCTCAATTTCTGCAGAGCATGGAATTGGCTTAAACAAGAAGAAATATCTACACTATTCAAGAAATGACGCAGAGATGGATCTTATGCGCCGTATAAAACTCGCACTCGATCCAAAAAATATTCTGAATCCGGGTAAGGTCCTCTAATGAAATCCTTTTTTCACCCCAACCAACAGCTACATCATCCCACCACCTATTTTTCTCGAGGGCAAATGCGTATCCCTCAAGAAATACCCGAACGCTCAACGCAAATCCTGAAGGGTTTAGCACAGCTCAATCTGCCGGTCACCGAGCCAGTTGATGCGGGTATGGCCCCACTACTTGCTGTACACGACCCCAAGTACCTAGAGTTTCTGCAGACCGCACACGCTCGCTGGAAGGACGTCGGACAAGACTGGGGGGACGAGGTCATTCCAAATGTCTTCGTGCGCGAGCCTAATGCTCTGCGCGGGATTTTGGCTGAGGCGGGTCGCTATTTGGCCGATGGTAGTTCTCCAGTGGGTGCTAACACCTGGGTATCGTCCTACTGGGGCGCACAATCAGCGATTGCCGCGACCAACGCAGTGTTGGAGGGTGACTCGAGTGCTTATGCATTATGCCGCCCTCCTGGACATCACACACGTAAAGATGCTGCAGGTGGATTCTGCTACTTGAACAACGCCGCAATCGCCGCAGAGCTCTTACGCAAAAAGTATCCGCGCATCGTGATTTTAGATACGGACATGCATCACGGCCAAGGTATTCAAGAAATTTTCTATGGTCGTAACGATGTTTTTTATATCTCCGTTCACGGCGACCCGACAAACTTCTACCCGGCAACAGCAGGCTTTGACGATGAAATAGGTGCGCAGTCAGGCAAAGGATTCAACCTGAACCTTCCCATGCCACATGGCGCCTCCGAAGAAGTATTTTTTGAAAAGGTCTCCCGAGCACTCGATGCGCTGCGCGCATTTAAACCGGACGCGCTGGTCTTCTCGCTCGGCTTCGACGTCTACAAAGATGACCCGCAATCGAAAGTCGCCGTCACGACAGAAGGTTTTGGCAAGCTCGGAAAACAAATTGCTGACCTCGCACTCCCCACGGTCATTGTTCAAGAAGGTGGCTATCACTACGATACGCTAGCGATCAACACGGCAACGTTCTTCCGTGGCTTTCTAGGCAGGTAGTGGTTGGTCGGGGCGAGAGGATTCGAACCTCCGACTCCTACGTCCCGAACGTAGTACTCTACCAGGCTGAGCTACGCCCCGACTT